>BNJT01001373.1_pt1 | contig 209658 bp, 328 predicted proteins | sample 8540491 | NCBI WGS metagenome assembly BNJT01 (sample SAMD00202455, study PRJDB9452) | human saliva metagenome | host: Homo sapiens
TTGCCTACAGCGAGGAGTTGGGGGAATAAGTCCATATCTTTAGAATCAGACTCAGATTATTCATCTGGGTCTGATTTTTTGAATCCCTTTAGAAAATTTTAAAAATCTATATTTTTAAATTTTTTTACAAAAAAATATCTATTGAAAAACGCTTCCTTTTTTTGTGATATGATGTCCTTGGATATATATCCGAAGGGAGAAAAATTATGAAAAATGGTTATTTTTTTAACAGCTTTGACTGCACTACTGCTTGGAGCTTGCTCAACAGAGAATGAGGTTTCCCAAGAAAACACCGATAAACAGATAAGCTTCGTTCAAAAAGAGGATAAAAATAGTTTAGAGAAAGCGGGAAAAAGAAAAAAATTAGAGAAAGAGAAAAAAAGAAAAAAAGAACAACAGGAAAAAGAGAAAAAGACTGAGGAAGAAAGAAAAACTACGAGAAGAAGAGGAAAGAAAAACAAGAAGAAGAGAGGAAAGCTCGCGAAGAACAAGAAAGAAGAGACGCGGAAGCCAAACAAATTGCAGAGCAAGCAGAGGCAGCTGTTCAACAACTGGAAAAACAATCAAGTTCAAGACTACGTTGCTCCAGCTCAAGCTGCAGTTGAACGTGTTGCTGATGAAAATATAAAAGTCTAAATTGGTATATCGTATTGGACTTGTCCAAAAATGCGATTAATATTAGGCTCAAACTAAGCTGCAGAAGCTGAACAAGCACGCCAAGCTGCAGAAAGACAAGCTACAGAAAAATCAGATAGTAGAACAGCAAGAACCAGTAGCTGCCGGTGGATATTTTAAAGATTATAGAGGCAGATGGCATCGTCCCAACGGTCAATATGCTTCAAAAAGGAAATAGCAAATGCAGGGTTGGCATGGTAACATTAGATCTGCTCAATATCCATCAGGCAATATGTATATGCTTAACCACTTCGCAACATCATCTAATTATTGTCGGATACAGATAATCAGATTATTTCCTACAGCGAGGAGTTAGGGGAGTAAATGAAGAGTAAACTCGCTATAAAATAATGCTTTTTCGGTTATTAATCATTCTTGAAATTGGCTTATCTATAGCCATTCTCAAGAAGGCCGTTGAAGTTCGTGATGTTAGAACTGAACTTGCTATTTAGTTACTACTGAAAAAAATTTGATGTTTAAATAATATAAAGTCATCTACGGATGGCTTTTTGATAAGTTACCAGAAATGTAGAGGTGCTAAGGATGTATCAAGAATTACAAAGAAAAAGTGACAGAAGAAAGACCAAGCTATAGCCAAGAAGAAATCCAGTGGTTACTGAAGCATTTGGGAGATCCCTCGTCAGAAATTCGCGACGACCTCGTTTTTCATAAACTTGGCTAGAGGGATTCAAGAAGAGCTATTTACAGAGAAACAATTCCATTTCATTGCTGAGGAAATTTTATCTGATGGAGGATTAGAGAAAGAGACTGATAAGATAGGGTTGCCAACACTTGAACGTTCTTTTAGGGCACTTATTTATGCAAATCTCCTGTCTGCAGATGCCAATCAGCAATCGATTTTTTTATCAGGAATTAAAAGGAGAAATTCGCAATATCATTTTTAAATCAAGGCTTGCACTATCTTTCAAAAAGAAAAGGATACAACAGGTTTTTTTCAAGTCAATATGGTTGGGTTCACGCTTTTTGCGCATGGTGCTGATCTCTTGACAGAGGTAGTTTGTCATCCAGAATTTCCTAAAAACAGAGTTCATGAAGTAATTGACATACTTGACCAACTATTTAAAAGAATTTCGATTCGTTTTACAAACGATGAGGATTGGCGTTTAGCAAGAGTACTTTTATGAACCCATTTTTACAAGGAAAGTTAGAGCAAGAACAAGTAGTTTCTTGGATAAAAGCTATTGATTTTCCGTTAGAAGAAACTGAAGATTTTTTTATAAATTTTTCCAACTTCAGATCCTGTCTGTTGGAAGTTTATGTTCAACTTGATCAGAGAAACATTTTTACAAAATGAGTTAAGAAAAGCTATTCAATCTTTTCAATACTAGGGTTAAGATAGTCATTTTATGATTTTTCAAAAGATTTTCAAGTCACTTTTCTTGAATCCAGTTGCTTCTTTTGATAGACTAGTGCATAGTTTTTAGAAAAAGGAGACAGAAAATGAAAAAGTTTTTTTGCTGAATTAATCGGTACATTTTTTACTTGTGTTTGTAGGGACAGGCGCAGTTGTTTTTGGTAATGGTGTAGAGGGCCTTGGTCATCTTGGAATTGCTCCTTGCCTTTTGGTTTGTCAATCGTTGCTGCTGCTTACTCTATCGGTACGATTTCCGGAGCTCACCTTAATCCTGCAGTATCTATTGCTATGTTTTGCAAACAAGCGTTTGTCGTCTAAGGATCTTGTCAACTACATCCTTGCACAAGTTCTTGGGGCTTTTATTGCTTCAGCGACAGTATACTTCCTCTTGGCTAACTCAGGTATGCCAACTGCCAGTCTAGGTGAAAAATGCCTTGGCTAATGGTGTAACCGTCTTTGGTGGCTTCTTATTTGAAGTCATTGCAACCTTCTTATTTGTCTTGGTTATCATGACTGTAACTTCTTCAAGCAAGGGCAACAGCTCAATCGCTGGCCCTCGTAATTGCCTTGACTTTGGTAGTGATGATCTTGGTTGGTCTCAATATCACGGGCCCTTTCAGTTAACTCAGCTCGTAGCTTGGCTCCAGCTCTTCTTGTAGGTGGTGTAGCCTTGCAACAAGTTTGGATCTTCATCTTAGCACCAATTGTTGGTGGCCTTCTTGCAGCAGTGGTTGCCAAAAACCTTCTTGGAACAGAAGAATAATCGAAAATAAAAAGAGCCTTGCTCCTTATCTTGAGGAACAGGGCTTTTTCTTTAAATATTAAAATACACTCCCATTTTACTTACGGGAGTGTATTGATTTTAACTCAATTCAGCAACGATTGCTTTTGATTTGTTCTGCAGTGTGAACACCTGCAACTTGTTTAACTACTTGGCCATCTTTTTAAATAAAAGTGTTGGAATAGACATAATTCCAAAGGAACGAGCTGTCAGTGGATTTTTCATCCACATCTATTTTTGACAATTTTTGAGTTTATCTTCTGAAAGTTCTTCTGACAGTCTATCTAAGACTGGTCCTTGCATTCGACAAGGTCCACACCATGTTGCCCAAAAATCAACTAAAACTAAGCCATCCTTTGTTTCTTGATCAAATGTTGCATCTGTAATTGCTTTTACCATTATTTTTATCTCCTTTTAATCAAACTTTGTCAAATCCTGCTTCATCAGGAAAAAGAATACATCGCCATAAGTCCCATGATAATCCAAATCGTGCCCATTATAGGTCAGTTTCTGAACCGGATAATAATCCGCAACCCCAATCAAGCAGGCCTGCTGAGATTGTTCAAATGCTTGATAGGACTCAAAGGTCATTTTTACGCTCTTGCTTGACAGCATCCAAATAAGTAATTTCAATCATAACTTCTCCTTTTTCAAATTACTCTTGTAATTTTTTTATTTTATGATTATATTGTAATCATCTTCATTACATCTGTCAAATAAAAACGACTCAGAGAAATTCATTCACTTTTAAAGTTACTCACCGATTGCCTGACAAATAAAAAAAAGCCTCCCATAGGAAGACTTTTTATGTAAATAAGAAAAAGTAGGCTCAATGCCCCTTGTGCTTTTCCAATCGTTTTTGCTGTTTGAATTCGAATTTCCTTTGCTTAGCCAGTTCTTTCTGCTGCTTGCGCTTGACTTGAGCGATTTTTCTTTTTGCTCTTCAAATTGCAGCTTCAGCGCTTCCTGAGACTTTGAAGACCGTGAAGCCATCTGCTCCTTTTTAGCCTGTCTCTGCAAGCGTTTGGGACTGATGGACTTAGCCTTCTCCTTCACCCTGATGCTAGGACTAAACTGCAACCGATGATAATACCTGTTTAGAAAATCCAACAGCTCCTGCGTGCTTGGCTCTGCGCCAAAGGTGACTCGACAAACTCTATAAGATTGAGCATGTTCCTGCTCGAAAAAGACCATGCCAAAAGCCCTCTTCAAAAATAAACTGTCAGCGTCATTGAAATCTTATCCATGACAGCACCTCCTTTTAAAAATCCCTAAGAATGGACAACCAAGGAGGAAGGTTACTGACAAAAAAATAGACTTTTTGCGTCTGGACTACCAACCAGAACTGTGTTTTTATCTTAGTATCTACAGTCTAGCAAGATTTTTCTAAAAATTCAAGATTCTCGGAATCACTCTAAGATAAGTGAATTGGATTTTCTTGCATGAAATCTAGAAAAGTCAAAAACAAGAACTCTCTCCTTGTAAAAATAACTTCATTTTCGCTATAATACTTCAAATACTGAAAGGAGAGAACTATGAAGTATATTTGGGCTTTCTTAGCAACCTTGAGCCCTAGCCGGACTTGTACTTTTCTTCTACTTGTCCCAAACCAAACCAATTCATACTCCTCCTAAGCGCGAAAGTACACAAACAGCTTCTAGTGAGAAGAGCGACGATCAACCGACTCCGACAGAAGACATTGTGTCTGAGGAATACAGTGTTTCATACGCTGACAAGCAGCTCTACGGAAAGATTACTGCTCCTTCTAACTACAAGAGTAAAAATTGCCTACTATTGTTATCGCACATGGATTAAATAACACCCTTGAGCAATATGAAATGTACAGCCAGCTGTTGGCAAAGCAAGGTTATCTGGTTTACAGCTTTGATTTCTACGGAGGCAGCCGTCAGTCGAAAAGCGGTGGACAGGATATGCTGAATATGTCGGTCAAGACCGAACTCACAGACTTGACCCAAGTCATGGAAAAGCTGAGTTCCGAGGCCTTTGTAGATAAGAGCAAAATGAGCTTATTCGGCGCCAGCCAAGGCGGTGTCGTTGCCAGTCTCTATGCTGCTACTTATCCGGACCGCGTACACAAATTCCTGCTCATCTTTCCAGCTTTCGTTCTTTTTGATGATGCCAAAGAAACTTATCGTGAGCTTGGAAGTCCCGACTTCGATCAACTCCCAGATAGCCTGACACACCACAATGTTACTCTAGGGAAGATTTATCTGATTGATGCTTTAGGTATCGATATCCAATCTGAGCTGGCTAAAATTACAGCTCCGACTCTGATTATCCATGGCACTGATGATGCAGTCGTGCCCTATCAGTATGCGGTCGAAGCCAGTCAGACTATTCCAAATGCAGAGCTAGTCACTGTAGAAGGTGGGGAGCATGGCATCGACGAAAGATTTGCTATCACTGCCGTTCCTGCCATCCAAAAATTCTTGAAAGAGTAAATTTGCTGATAGAAAAACAAGAAATGTCGGATGAAGATAGAAAAACACTGGTATTTAAGCCAATCAATATAGGCTAACAAAGGACTAAGTTATTTATAGAAAAGATTAACAATAAAAGCGTATAAAATGAGAATATTTTTTTGAGCTCAGGCTAAAATCCATGAAAAAGCTACCCAATTTAGAGTAGCTTTATTATCAAGATATGCTCAATTGAACACGACCTAAGCACTTGGCAAAAAGATAAAATCTCCTAGAAACTGAAGTTTCTTCGTTAATTTTCCTATTTTTGCTTTGTGCTTTTTGACGGCCTTTGTATCTTGTTAATTGAACTCGGCCTAAATGAGTTGATAAAACAAAAAGCCCTCTGAATCCAGAGAGCCAATTTGAGCTCAGGGCTAAAAATCCTAGTGAAAAATGAAACTCCTTGTGTTCATCGAACACGGTGTCATTTCCCTATTTTTCATACGGATTTTTTGGCGCCCTTAGCATCCCGTTTCTTGCTGGATAAAACGTTTATAGACTAGGGCGACGAGTCGAAGATTGTATTAATGGTACATCGAGACGAAGTCAACGAAGTATAGAAACGTTTTAGACGCAAGATTAACGACGAAGTCCTAGAGAGTTGATCAACTCACGGTAACGGTTAACGTCGTTTTTACGCAAGTATGCAAGCAAGTTACGACGGCGACCGATTTTTCTTCATCAAACCACGGTAAGTAGCGTGGTCTTTTTGTGTTGTTTGATGTGTTCGTTAAGGTGGTTGATTTCCCAAGTAAGGACAGCAACTTGAACCTCTACTGAACCTGTATCACCTTCGTGACGCGCATATTGTGCAATGATTTCATTTTTTTTCTCTTTTGAGATTGCCATGATATACTCCTTTTCTTTACGCTTCATCCGAGTGGCAGGTTTGGCATGGCCTGCAACCAAGAAGAAGTTATTTGTCTTTACGACATTCTTATTCTACCAAGAAGGACCAGCTTTGTCAAATCATCCTACTTTAAATCGTCTTGGTCATTGATTAATCAACCTTAGTCACATAGTTCCCGGAAATTAGCTAAAAAAGAAGTGCTGCAATAGGCAGAGCACTTCTTTTTTTATTCATCAGTTGCAGCATCATATAGAGTCAGAACAGTCTGGTCTTCTTGACCTTCATTTGCAAAACGAATAGATGGCTGGTTTGTTAAAGGAGAGATAATTCCTATAGCAACCTTATAGCCCTTATCCTTACTCATCAGATCAGAAGTTGAAAGTGAGACTTCAAGCTCTTCCTCTTTATCTGGTAGAAGCTTGGTCAAATCAAGAGAAAGTTTCTTAGTTTCTACAATCTCCCCTGATTTATCAAGAACATAAATCTTAGTGTCCCAATTCCGATAAAAAGGAGCTACTCCTTTGTTTGCTAAAGTAAGAGTAAGCTTGGTTTCATCACCTTGTGACTTCAAGGACGCTGAAGGAACCCAGAATCTATAACCCATGTTTTTCAAGACTTCGTTATAGCCCGTATCATCCTTCTCATCAAGCACCTCAGCAATCTTAGGTCCTAAGAAGCTTGTATGCGATTGTTGAACTTCTTTAATCGTTTGTTCTAAATTATTCTTGAGAATGTTTTTCATGCTTACTGCACTAGTAAACTCACCACCGATCGGTGCAGTTTGCCAGGCATCAGGCATCGCTACAAGGCCATCCTTCGCTTCTTCCTGGTCATAGTCACCACCAGATTTTATCCAATCCAGCCAAACCTTAGTGCTTTCTTTCTCTCCGACCATATCATTATAAAGGCCGAAGCCGTGCTTCTTAGCAGCAACAAAAGGGCGACGCATTAAAATATTGGCTTTGGGGAAAGCTTGAGTCCATGGAGTGATAAATTTTTTTCACGGATTGCTGCTTCTGGTAATTTTCTGATGTTCACCTCATCATTAACGTGCCATTCTCCCCAATGGCCGAGAACTCCAAGCTGAATAAAGGCAATTTGCCCACTTTTTTTGCCCAGCGCTCTCCCATAGCAGCAACAGCTTTTTTTGATAATAAGAAATCAAGGTTTTATCTGAATAATTAGGAGAAAAGCCTTTTTCCATAGTCAGACTCATAGCGGTCGCCTGGATCAGACATTTCTTTTTATGAGCCAAGAAGGAATATCTTCATGAGAAGTATTTGAAGGATAGTCTAAGACAAAGCGTAGAACAATGTACTTTCCTTCCTTTTTTTCCAGCGTTCCATCTGGTTACTTTTCTTCTATCTTGTCCCAATCATATACACCCTTTTTGGGCTTCCAATTCTTTCCAAGTGACATCCATATATACCAGTTGAACATCGTCAGAAAGCTCCGATTCCTCTGCGGATGGTGCATAGCCCATCAAGGGATTAGGAATTGCCTCTTCAGAGTAGGTAAAAAGTACGGTTTACTTGTTTTTTTATTATTCAAGGAACTTAAGAAAAAAACTACCAAAAAAATCGTGGCTACTACTAAAATAATTAAACTGTATCGCAACTTTTTATTCATTCCATTTCCAATCATGCTATCCGTGATACTCACCGTTATATTGGATAAGGGTCACGTCTGAAACCTGTTCAATATTTCGAATGCGTTCTACAAATGTAAAATCGTCTTTTTTGCAGAGGACTTCAACTGCCATTTCAACAGCATCTCCTCGAAGGGTCTTGGATTTCACAAAGTACTTAATCTTACCAAAAGATTGGATGATGCGGTCTCCTGTTTCATCTCCTTGGTAATGAATAATGAGAATGAAGACCTTACCACGGTGCTGCATCCGACTAAAAAAATGAGTAGCACTGCAAAAAAATAACAACCGCTGTCACAATAGCTAGGATATACATTCCCGCTCCAACTGTGATTCCTGTGGTGATGGCCCCAGAACAAATAAAAGCAGGTCCATGGGGTCTTTCACAGCCGTCCGATAACGCACAATGGAAAGGGCACCGACCATCCCCAAAGAGATAACAACGTTGGTACTAATTGCTAAAAGTAACCATGGCTGTTAGGATAGACATCCCAATCAAGGTCATGGCAAAACTTCTTGAATAGACAACTCCAGTGAAAAAAATCGCTGATAAACAAAGTAAATAAAAAGCTCCTAATGCGATTGCTAATAAAAGAGTGGCAAGAATTTTTTTACAGCATTTTGGGAAGTAAAATTCTCTGATTTTTAATATTGATTTTTTTAATCATATCTTGAACACTCATTCTTTTCTCCTATCTCTCCTAATAATCTGTGTCAAACCAGTACTCAAAATCATGCAAATATCTTGTCTTTTTCAAAGCAAAGAACGTATTTTTGATACCGCGATAAACTCTGAAGCTCCTGGGGGAATAATATCTTTGATAATCTGCGGTTGCATCTCTGTATATTTCACCTCAAAAACCAACTTGCCCTCCGGAAGAACTGGTATAGTCGGTAAGTTAGGATCAAATATATCATAGCTACCAACAGCTGCTCGAACATTTGAATCAAAGGTCAAGCGTACTGTCCCTGCATCGTAAACCCACGGTTCCCGCTCGTAGTCAACAATTACACGGGGACGCATAACATTTGTCACACATTCAAAAATAAAATTCCCGACAAAGAGGATGGGGACTATGGAGTAGAAATCCATAGTCACCTTCAATAATTTTTCCACCTCTTCTCGTGTTAAAGGTGCTGCTTCCTTATAGATATAATTTTCAAACTTTTTCTTTCTTTCCAACTTGATGCTACGATCGCTAAAATTATAAATTCTAATTCGATATTTCTTTCGCATCAAAATCCCTGCAGCCTTTTCCTCGTAACTACTATTCCAGTAATCGTCAAAATAAAGACTGCGAATGGTGTACCCTCCGTTTTGAGCATGTCTATCCAAATTTAGAATAGACTCAAACCGTTGGGTCAGTAAGGCTTTTTCCTTTAAACCGATGAGATATTTCGCTTCATGGCGAAACTGCTCCTTTTATCTGTTTTTCATAAGTGTCAACCTTGATTCCCCCATCTTCCATTACATAGAAGCCTGAGACACCGAATTGTTTGGTAGTGTCTGTCCGATAGTAGTCAAAGGCCGCTTGTGAATTGCCTGTTTCATTTGTAGCAAAGATTCGGATAAAGTATTGACCTTTAGGTAAACGGTCTGTCTTAATGCTGAGTTCCTTGATCCCCTTCTTATCTAGTATTTTTTTCTTTGAAGCTTGGATCTTTGGCAAGCTCTACGTGATAGGTAATCTCTTGATTGTTAAAATCATAAGAAGGTAGCCATCTTAAGACAAGTTTCTTTCCTTCTACTTTAGGTTGGTCAATGTAGAATGGCTGAGGCGATTGCAAACTCTTCTTATAGTCATGATAATTTTTCCTCTACTTCTTTTGGTAGAGCATCCAAGACCTGATTATACTGGTCCTCATTAAAAATACAAATGACCCAAATCTGGCATACGAGACAGATATGGTTTTTACTATTTTAGCATAATTTTTTACTCAAATCGCCAATATTTTCTGGTTTCAGCTGATTTTTATATAACTCATCAACTGTTCTTTTCCAAACCAGTTCTGAATCTTTCTGATTTGAGCAAGCGTTGGAATAAGTGATTTCCCCAGTAGTTGCTAACACCGTATTGCCAACTATTTTCTCCCAATGCATCTGGCTTACGAATTGCATACTCACTTTTGTGTAGGGAATCATCCAAGTCCCAAGGTAAGATATACCAGCGTGTCCCATTCTTTGGACTGTAGAGGAACATGTTCCGGTTTTTGACTGTCAATATTGCCCATCAAGATCTGAAAGGCCATCCAGTACTGGACATTTTTGAGCATCAAAATATTTTTCTAGGAACTCATCACTTGAGACTGACTCATCGTTTAGTTTATCCAACATGTCAATCAGCTTGGTATGGTCCTTGTCTCCTTTAACCTCTAAACGAGACTCGAATTTTTTCTTATCAAATTGAGGATCATCTTCTTTTCGAATAGCATCAGGCTCTCTATAGAATTCGAAATTATTAATCTTATAAAGGTGACCACTTTGGTCAAGACCATGAGCTTCAAGAGCCGTCTTATTTAACTGTTCAACTTGCGTGTAGATGCCGTAATCTTCAAAACCCCTTCGATTCTTCTCCTGTCTCATCTTTTGACATAGAGATGGATAAATTGGGTACGTAGTCCTACAATTTGCGGAATTCCTTCTATTAGCTTAAAAAGCTAGCTTATTACGAAAAACGCAGATAGTCATAGGGATGCTTATTTAGGTTAATGGTCCGTTGGCCTTCCCATCTTCCCTTGCTCCTTTTAATCTCAACCTTGTAATTCTTTTGACTGGCTCTACTAGAGCTCTGCCCACGGATCTGAACCGTAGCATTGGGAACTTCTTCTCCAAAACCGAACTGTCCTGACTCAGGTCCTTTTTCATTGCCCACTTGCAGGAGTCCTTCGACTTGATAGCGTTTCACACCCATTTTTTCATAGTCATAAGCTGAATATTGGTTGACTTCACTCCAAGAATGATTGGTGTTTTCGACTGTATTTCCCCGTCTGACAGTCAAATACATGGTAATGACATCCGGATCCCCTTGGTTATACAAGGTTTCTTTGTCATAAAGATGCAAGTCATTAATATTTTTGCACCTTTTCCTTCTTCACCTTTTGGGTCACTTTGTCTTTTCCAGTATTTCCAGTGTTATCAAAAACTGCTAAAAGAATAAAGGCAAGAGACATCAATCCAAAGACTAGTAGAAACTTACCCCACTTATTATTCATCATTTTCCCTCGCTTCCAACGTATTATACAGCTTAGTAAAGAATCCTACTTCTTCACGTGAAACGACATCCTGACTTCCTAAAAACACGGTAAGGAAGGTCTTTTTGTATATTCAGTCAAACGAGCACTTGTTGTTAAATAAAGTATTAGTGAAGCTAATAAAAAGCCATAACCGATAAAAGATGTATCCATAAACTGAGTCAGAATACTAAAGATAACTGAAATTCCAGCAAACCACTTGGCGCAATCTTTACCCCCCTCATAGTCTACGAAATAAAGAAGTAAGAGTAAGTTAACATTTCCTACAGCATAAAGCCCATAGCCCAAACAAAGGGTCTGAAAAATAGCCTTTCATCTGACTATTAAAGCCTAGGGGTAGAACCCCCAACAAAACTATCCCCACAAACATCGCTAGCAAGGTTGCTAAGAGTTGCTTCCAAGATAAATATTTTAATTCATTTCGGAGAGTCCGAAGCATATCCACTTCCGTCTGGTTGATTTTATCAACACTTCCGACCCCATCGTACAGCTGGTAATATTTCCTAAATTTCGGATAAAATACAACTTCTACCGAAACCACAAAGCTCACTGTTGACACCAAGGTTACGAGATAGGCTAACATAGCTGACACATCATAGACAGGAGCCGTACGAAAAAGCCCTCCAATCCCTTTGCTCAATGGTCCGAACCAGTTAATCACAATATGGGCAAAGAGCCCAATAAAAAGATAGATTCCAACCTTAAAAAGATTGAAATATTCATCAAACCAGATCAGAAACTCGAAATTGGCCTCATAGCTTTTCGGAAAATACCGATACATTATGCGAATCATTTGAATTAGGATATATGCATAAGCGATACAGGTACTCAGAAGCAAACCATAAGGGATCGACAAGGATAAAGCGAGGAATCCTGCTCCAAGCGTAATCAGGATCGCCATTGCAAATGTTTTTAAGATACTGCGATAGTCTTTAACCGCTGTTAGGTAATTGACAGCATGCCAAATCAAGCATAATTCACTAAACAGTAGCAAGTTTAAAAACAATCTCTAGCAAGGGAATGCCTGATAAGAATAAGAACAAGCCGTAAGACACAAAGCCAATCCCCAACATCATAGCACCAGAAGAAAAGTAAGAAGGCAGAATTTTTTCAAACTTTTCTTCATAGAGCATATCGGAGACATAGCGGGTCACAACCATAGAAAAAATATTGGTAATGGCTAAGGAAGCTAGGATTGAGTAGGAAATCAACCCCAACAGATGGTCGCGTTCACTGTTGCCAAAACGACCAAAAAAACACTGAGATAGACAACTGCAAGAATCAGTAAAATCCCAAGAATCATTGGTCCAACATAAATAATGCCTGCATAGCCATATGCTTTTTGCTTGGCCAGGAAGCTTCCCTTATTATATACCTTTCTTAGTTCAAATCCCAATCCTGCCATTACTTCACATACTCCTTATACATTTGTCTATATTGGTCAATCATTTGATCATATTGGTAATATAGCTCGGCTCGTTTTTTAGCAGTCTTCCCCATCACCAGCCTTTCTTCTTCCACAGAAGCCATCCGTAGCATAGCATCAGCTAGGCCAGTTAGATCAGTAGGGGGTACACAATATCCTGCTGGTCCCAAATTATCGTCTTCTCTTCCCTCCAGCAATTCTCTACAGCAGCCAACGTCTGTCGTTACACACGCTTTTCCAGCTGCCATTGCTTCTAGAACAGAAAGGGGCTGTCCTTCAGAAATACTGGTTAAAATCATAAAGTCCATTCTTTTGAGGTATTCTTTGATGTCAACCCGGCCGGTAAAAATCAGGTTATCTAACTTCAATTTTCGAACCAGATCATAACATTCATTGGCATAGGCTTTATCATCTACACCTCCCATAACATAGAGACGCACATTAGGCATTTGGGCAGATACTTCATAAAAGGCATAAATCATGGTTTTAATATCCTTGATTGGAGCCATTCGGACCGCTGCACCAATGTTGATAAAGCCATCCCCCTCATGAGGAATTGTTGAAAAAGCTTCATAGTCAATTCCATTTGAAATGACTCGACACTTTTCTGGATCACAGCCCATATCTATCTGAATTTCTCTAGCTTTTGAAAATAGGCTGGTAATACAATCTGCTTTTGAATAGACAGCATCTGAAAGAGTATAGAAAAAAATCAATCCATTGTTTTTCGCATGGACGGCAAAATCCAATCTGCTCGGATGATTTCTTCCTCACGCTCCCGAGTATAAATCCCATGTTCAGTCAGAAGAAGAGGTTTCTTTGTCCGAACGCTCGCTAGTGTGGCCAAGATACCACCGTATCCTGTCGAAATGGCATGATAAGCATCTGCAATCGGGATATCACTAGATAAAAGAGTCAAAAAGTGGAAAAAGCATGGAGCGGATGGTATGAAACACATCCGACATCGGCTGCATGGCGTATCTTTCCGTACACAATTGCTGGATCATTTGGAAAAATTCTTCGCTGGCTAAGAAGCTATCCCGCTGGATTTTTTTCCATCTTGAAGCAAGTTAAAAAAATCAAAGACCAATCTGGTTTTGCGCAAAAACTAATTGTTTTAGGGCTTCGTATTCAGCATCTGTTAATTCTTCAGATACCTTATTTCCCGCTTCTGAACAGGCTAGACTATCCAGGAAAACCTCTCGAACTTCTACTACATTGGGTGGAAATTCGTAGACGAATTGTCCTTTCTTTTCCTCGTTCGCTCCTATCACCCATACGATAAACTCGTGTTCCTTCATCTCGGTGATATACTGGTGCATCCAAGTAGATACACCTCCGTGAACATAGGGATAAGAACCTTCTAAAACCAAACAAATTCTCATTTTTCTTTTTCTCTTCTATGTTTATTTGACCTCAATAGATACTTTGGCTGATGTTGCCTCCAGCAGATAGAGATTACCTGTTAAATGTTCGAGTTTGCCACCTTTGACTTTTCCAGGCTCTCCCTCGTTTAATCGAATCATTACATAAGCTTGATTATGGAAGTTTCCAAGTTCTAGCTCTAGGCCTGTATCTGTTCGATTCTGATTAATGGTTAAGATGGCATAGCGCTGGACTGCACCTGCCATTTCAGAACCTGTCAGACGCCGAATATTTGGAACAACTTTGTACAGGCTCTCAATTTCATTTTGGAAATCTTTATAGAGTTTGGGCCAGCCTAGTTTCGCACCTCGATCCTCATCTAAGACATCATCTGGATGAAGGAAATGAGTAGTGACATAGTGCATGTTTAACTCAGAAAATACGGTCAATTTTTGAATAGGCATCCCATGAAGCACCCGAAACAATCCGAGGTTGTTCAATCATACCGTCATCTGCCACTTCAAATTCCTGGGAATAGGTGAATTTGCCTGGGAAATAATTACTAGCAATACTCTTGATTTCTGGGAATTTTTCTCGTAGAACTTGCCTTCCTTCTTTAGATAGAACGTTTGAAGGCGGGATATAAATCGACTTTTTCTCCCTTTGGAAAGAGTTCTTTTGTAAAGCGAAGCAGTTCACTGATTGCAGAAGCCATAGCTTTCTTATCTTTCCAAGTTTTTATAGGTTGGGAATTCATCGCCATAGTCAACTCCCTTAGGCGTTAAAGGCTGGTGATTATAACCATGGTAGCTGATCTCGCCTCCATTAGCCAAAAAGTGACTTACCAAAAATATTTAAATCGGTCTACGTCTTTTTGGCTATGAACATTTCCTGACGTGTCATCCTCATAATTTTTCGATAACCCCACCTGTATACTTAATTCCATAAGTTTCAGCCAGCTTCAGCAAATCTGGCCACCAGATATTGGTATAAAAGTCCGAGATGCTCATATTATAGTCACGTTTAATATAAGTCGCATCTCCTGCAGGGACTGGAGATGGGAAGTCATCTAGGTAAAAAGTTGTCCCATTAATAACTGGATAAGCTGTTGCGGACGTCATCAAGCTATAGGAAGCTGCATAGAGGCCACGTACTGCTCTTTCATAAATGCCAAAAATTATCAACTACAAACTTCCCTTGACCATGTTTCTTTTCCCAGACCAAAGGAGTTTTTGCCTCATCATCTGTCCAGGGCGTGAACTTTGGCATCAGATGATAGCGTAACTGACCAAGCAGAATGGAAAGCGCCGTCGATGGCATAGCTTTTTCCCACCACCAATCATAAAAATCTTTATCAATATAAATTTTTCTTAACATAGGCATTTTTCAAAACTAGAACTTGAAACGCCTAATTTTTTTGTTCGATTTCTGTTAATTTGCTGTCCTTGGAGAGGGTTACAGCAAAGAGAACATTTCCTCCTTGCTCAACCCAATCCACCATTTCAAGCGCCTTGTCTCCCAAGCCTTCCAAATCGCTCAGAAGCACAACGACTTTTTATAATCAGAAAAAAACTAGGAATCGTCTCTTTTGAAATATCAACCAAGCGGTACCCCATTCTCATATCTTTGAGAATCTGAGTAAAGTGCTCTTTTTGCCCTTCGACTTGTATCATTGTTTTTCATCATAAAGAACCAGATTATCCTGAGCTAAGCTGTCAAATACAGCATTAGACGAAGGGGCGTTTTTAAGATAAATGTTTTTTTCAGGATTAACTGTATATTGTTCGCCACTCTTTTTGAATCCACAAAACCGCAGATAACAAAAGAAAGATTACAATTACAATAATGGATTCTTTTTGAATATAAGATTTTTCTTTTTTTCTTTGTCATCTAAAAAAACCTACGATTGCTAGAAAGCGAGACGTTCTTGACTCGCTTTTAGAAATATAAATAGAACCATTTTTTGATAGCTTCTACCAATTCTTCTAACCTTTCTCCCTGTCTCGTTTCAAAATAATATCTGAGATAAAGCATATAAATCTCTTCTTGTTGAGGCCATTTTTGAGAAATAGTGTTCAAGTATTTTTCAACACTTTCATATCGCTTCAATAAGAGTTCGTTCTCTATCAATTTCACATAATCAGAAAGTTGCTCTTTTTGTTGAAGTTTCTTTTTCTAGGAGATGGGAATAATCCTTCCGCAAGACCTCTTCCATCCGCTTAGTCACCAGATTCTTTTTGCAGGTATGCTGCTAAAACTGCACAGTATTCTGCTAGAGTCCGGTAGTCCGACGGATTTTCCTGATGCTTTTTATCCAGTGTCTGTAGACGGATATCATATTGTCGAGATATTTCCGCAATCAAGGTCGTTGCATAATGCACAACCTCCGTATCCTCATCTTGACGAGCCAGGAACAATAAGTCAATAAACTTAGCTGGAGCCCGACTGACTATTTCCATCAACATCCACCGAGAAACTTCTTTGTCTTGCAAGACAAGAGCTTCTTCTAGAGGAATAATCTCTTCAACGTGATCATAGGCGCTTTCAACCCCTGCTCATTTTTCTGAGTGTCATCTACGTCAAACCATTCTTCGAAATCACCTTGAACCAGCGAAAGGTCAGATTCATCCTTTTGAATAGAACGATTCAAGCCCCAAAGCAAGATATAACCTAAAAAGGGTAGAGCAATAGGAAAGACTATGTAAAAGAGAGGTAGCTGCATCCGTTTTTGTTTTTTTAATAAGATAAACGAATGCAGGCATAAAGCTAGGTCTAAAAAGACACAAAAAAACTAGTAATCATCCATTCCATTTTAGTTTCCTTGCCTCATTTCGCCGGGACTGCTATGCGTGGTCAGACCAGAATCTTTATTCATGCTAGAGAAGACTTGATAATAACCGGCCTTGTCTACCATAGACGCTGTCAGTTCACTTACCATCTGTAGGAAATGAAGTTTTGAGAAAGTCAGTTGATCATAAGAAACTTCGTCGACCCATATCAGATAATGAAGCCCAGAAGCACTCTTCATTTCTACTGCAAAAACAGGATAGTCTGGAAGCATTTTTTTGTTAATCCAAACTGCTTCTTTTTCCAAACCTTCTTTCAACTGAGGATAGAGCTCTATCTTAAAGCTAGAAAAAGGAGACAAAGGATAAAAATGAACTTCATCAGTTGAAAATTCTTCTCCAATGATTTTTTTCAGCTTCAGCAATCACTTCTTCAACCGTTTTTCTTGTTTAAACGTTTGTGAACAGCATATAGTTGACTGTTGCCATTGCTACTGCTCACTACTTTTTTTGAACTAGTGCATCTCGATCATGAGCTGCATCTTCATATGAAAGAGTCAAAAAGTCATTTTGCTCGTTCAACAACTGATTTTCTTTTTCCAGCAATTCCTTCTCATCTTGGTATTTCATCTGGATAATACCACAAATAAGAGCCACGAATATATAAGCGGCAAATGGGAGCCACCTATCGGTGTTATATACAATTGATTGCCACTTATTACCTGCTGCTATGCTCGTTACAAATAAGCCTAAAACGGACAGAACACCCGCAAAGACGCCATATACTGTTCCAAAAAAATAGTACTAATTAAGGTTACAAACAAGAGGCGCACATCAATCATGCCTAGCTGATTAAATCTTGCGACGATAAAACTGAGGACTTCTGACAAGAGAAAGGCCAGTAAAATCTCTGCTGTTTTTTTGAAAATCATTATGGCCACGCAGTCTATAGATATTTTTTTCTTCAAACCGCGAAATTCAAGCCGTCTTAAAGGCTTACTTTCAGAAGCGAATTGACAATAAAGATCTGATAAATCATCCAAAAATAGAATAATGGATAAACCAACCATACCGACCACGCAGATTATTCTTGTCCATTGTTTGGTAGAGAGGCGATAGCTTATTGGATGATTGGAAGCCAATCGTACTGTGCGAAAGCTCTAAGTTTTGTAGCTTGGTCGCCAGCTGCTGGAAGGTATCCTGAAACGGACTAGGAATTGTTAGAACTTCAATCTCATCTGTCCAACTATTAAATGCTTTATAAACAAGTTCTGCTAGGTCTTCTGAATTAATAAAGTTTGCTACCTCATCAGGCTGCTCGTCGAAACGAATTGGCTGATTGCGGCGGATGTTAGACATTAAACCGTAGAAATAGTCCTCTGGCTGTGTTGCAGAATAAACATAAGGACTTCTAATAATTTTAAGTGATCCACTGTAGGTATGAGCCCAATGCAGGCAAAGATTTTCTGCTGCTCTTTCTAAATCCTGAGGCAGATTGATAATTTCTGGTCCGGTCAGATAGATAATCTTAGACCAGGTCAATTTAGAAGTGTTTTTTAAGAAATCCTGTAGCCTTTCCAATTCCCCCAATCTGTTGATTTTTATAGGTCAAGAAATTTGAAAGATACAAAAATCTGATCGAAGCGATAATTTTCTAAGATTTCAGCGATTCCGATTGCCTCTGTCTTCTTAAAAACTGTTACTCTCTTTAAGCCAGTTAAGTTGGTCTCTCCAAAAATATAGACATCGCTATTGGGGAAAGCCTCCTCAATGAACTCTTTAGATATGTAACCTGTGTTTCCGAATAGTAAAGTCTTCACATTTCTCTCCTTTTTTTATATCCTTTGTTCGCCTTAAGAACAAAAATTAGGTCGAAAATACTTTCATATATCGTATTATTTCACACTCAGTTTAAAAATCATATAATTTTTTTGGCAAAAAAATATCAAGTATATCACCCCGTAATTTACATAAAATACAGAAAGAACAATGACTTTATAAATTTAAGAATCAGATCAAACATTCGCTATATACAAAAACATCTCCGAGGATCATAATGCAACATAAAAAACATTAGAAGGGCTCAAAGATTCACCCTCATTATACCACAAAAGGCAATCAATGAACACCATTCACCCGTTTCAAATCCAGACTTAATCTTACAGAAAATTCTCATCTTCAAATAATTGAAACTTCCCACTATTTTACAAAAAAATTTTTGCGAAAATCAAAAAGCACCCTCGAAGTCAGATTTTCATTCTAACCTCGAAGATGCTACTATACTGTATAATTTAGCTCTTTATAGCTCTACCTGAAATCTCTCCAAAGATTTTTAGCTCTTCTTCCGTTAAACGGCGCCATTCTCCGAGGGCAAGCTCAGGATCCAATTGCAGAGGTCCCATTGTGAGGCGCTGGAGATCTGTTACTTCTTTTCCGCAGGCGGCCACCATGCGCTTGACTTGGTGAAACTTGCCTTCGGATAGACTGATTTCTACAAGAGAGGTCTCTTTTTCCTCATCTACTTCTAAAATCTTGAGTTTGGCTGGTTGACAGGTAAAGTCTTTCAACTCTATCCCTCTAGCAAACTGCTCCACATCTGATTGATTCATCAAGCCAGCTACTTGAGCTCGATAGATTTTTCGCTACGTGTTTTTTTGGGCGATAGCATGGCATGAGCTAGCTTACCGTTATTGGTCAGAAGGAGCAGGCCATGGGTATCAATATCCAAGCGCCCGACAGGGAAGACTTCTTTCTGACGGGCAGTCTCATCCAACAAATCCAGAACTGTTTTATGTCGTTCGTCCTCTGTTGCTGAGATATATCCATTGGGTTTTGTTAAGAAGATAGTAAACAAACTTTTCATAGGTCAACTTTTTGGCCAGAAACAACAACCTCATCTGACGTCTCGTTAATCTGAGTCTTGGGAGATTTTTTTCCGCTCTGCCATTGACCAAAAACCAAACCTTTTTTTCAAAACTTCCTTCACTTGGCTTCGAGAACCAAGACCGTTTTTCTACCAAAAAAATTTATCTAGGCGCATATTATTCCTTTGTGATATTGTAACTTAGCATTGCTATGACCATCATGATGACCCCTAGAGCAGAGAAAATGAAAAGCGGAGCTTGAGATAGATGACCAATCAAGGAAAGGATAAATGTCGTCACAGAGGCACCACCACTGCAACCTAAAACAGTAATTGAAACAGCCTGATTAATTAGATGAGGGGGGATCTTTTCTGACACTGTATGAAAAACGGTCGTTAGAGTTATACTGTAGGTAAAGCCTGCAAAAAGGGCACTAAAAGCTAACAGCCATATATTGCTGGAAAGACCAATCAAAATCAAGCTCAAGCCAAAACAAATTCCAATAATCGTCAGTAAACGGTCCTTAAAAATTCCAACCATCGGAGCGAAGCTAACACCAGCCACAATTCCAATTAACTGCATAGCACTCAAAATCAAACTGGCTGTTTGCGCTGTCCCTATTTGATGGTACAACACTAGACTAGGTACGCGCAAGTTGATGGCTGTATTACTGAGTACAATTACCCCAGCCACCAAAGCTGATAATAAGGTAAAGCGGAACTGACCAGCTGTCATTTTTTCTTTCTTGGCCTGCTTATGTTGATGAACTTCCCCTTTTTCATAAGGAACAAAGAGGAGAAAAAGTCCCAAAACCAAAAAGCAGAAGGTATAAACAAGGAAGGTTGCTGTCCAGCCAAAGCGCAAAAGTTGGCCGACTGCCAGGGTCAGAAGGGCTGTCCCCACTACTTCTGCTGATCCTCTGTAGCCTAAGAGCTGTATGCGCTCATGACCTTGGTAACGCTCGCTAATAATTGAAATAGCCTTAGCATTGATCAAGCCTGTCCCCAAGCCAAAAATTAAACGGGAAAAGAAAGACTAAGTTATAGGATGGATTCAGAATGGGAACAAAGGCGCAGGCAGACATAATCAGTAAACCCGTCACAATCATGATCCTCTCAGATAAGAAACGTTCAATCAGACCATTCAACAAGAGCATGACCATAATCCCTATAGAGGGCAGGGACACTAGGAGTTCTACCTTATCAGCTGGGTAGTCCTTATAAAAATCAAACATGGCCGGCAAGGCACTGGAGATTGAAAAAGAGGTTGTCAGTACCAAAGATAGACTCAGGATACTGATTTTTTCCATTGTTCTTTTTCATTTTCTTTCCCTTCAATAACACACTATTAGTATCATACAGTTTTTTTGCACAAAGACGCAATCCGTTTATTTAGAAAAATTCATCATTAAGTCGTCTTCTTTATTTCTAGTCTGTTTTGTGATATAGTATCTTATAGAAAGAACGAGGAAAGAGAAGATGTCTGTTATTGAAAAACTTATTAAACCAGCTCATTTGATTGATATGAGGGATATTATCCGCGAAGGAAATCCAACCCTACGTGCTGTTGCTGAGGAAGTTTCTTTTCCCTTAGCGGACGAAGATATTCTTTTGGGCGAAAAAATGATGCAGTTCTTACACAACTCACAAGATCCAGTCATGGCTGAAAAAAACTTGGATTGCGTGGCGGTGTGGGACTGGCTGCTCCACAGCTTGATATTTCCCGCCGGATCATAGCTGTTCTCTTACCTAACCCTGAGGATGAAAACGGCAATCCACCCCAAGATGCTTATGCTTTAAAAGAAGTCATGTACAACCCTAAAATCGTGGCCCATTCTGTACAAGATGCGGCTTTGGCTGATGGAGAGGGTTGCCTATCAGTCGACCGCGACGTCCCTGGCTATGTAGTCCGACATGCGCGGGTCACTGTAGATTACTTCGATAAAGATGGTGAGAAGCATCGGGTAAAACTCAAGGGCTACAAGGCTATCGTTGTCCAACATGAAATTGACCATATCAACGGTATCATGTTCTACGATCGGATCAACGAGACAGACCCATTTGCCATTAAAGAAGGCATGTTAATCTTAGAATAATTGATCAGAAGTGCAAAATTTTCTTCTGTCTCTTAACGAGGTGAGACCAGACTAACTGTTTAAACAAGCAGTCTGGCCTCCCTCTTTTTTCTTGTCTTTCGACCATTTTTCCTTAAACAAATATTAAGCCAAACTTAAAGAAAACTGATATCAGTTAGCTTTAAGGAGCCGTCTTTATACTGTTCTGTATCTTATCTATCAAACATCTAAGAAAGAGGTACAGCTTATGGATTATCTCGTTATTCCAGCTTATGAGCCAGATTACAATCTCATTCGCTTAATTAAAAAGGTTCGTGAAAAGAGTGACTTTAGAGTGATCGTAATCAATGATGGCAGTTCTGCCTCATGCAAACGTGTCTTTGAGCAAGCAGCAACGTATGCTACGGTCCTGCATCATTCTCTCAACCAAGGCAAGGGACAAGCTCTGAAAACAGCATTTCGCTATATTCAGTCTCAAGGTCACTACGGTGTCATTGTCACAGCAGATGCAGATGGACAGCATAAACTCTGGGACATCCTGCGTGTTGCCAACGCTGCCCATGAGCAACCTCAAAAATTAATCTTAGGGGCACGCTCATTTACCGGAAAGGTCCCTCTACGAAGTCGATTTGGAAATAGTCTGACCCGTCTGTTATTTAAGCAACAAACTGGCGTTGCTGTTTCGGATACCCAGACTGGCCTTCGTGCCTTCACTAGCAATATGCTTCCATTTATGCTCTCCATTGAAGGCCAACGCTATGAATATGAAATGAATATGCTCCTGCAAGCCTGCAAGACTTATCCAATCGTGGAAGTTCCGATCGAGACCGTCTACATCAATGATAATAAAACTTCCCATTTCAGACCCATTCAAGATGGCTTAATGATTTACAAAGATATGTTTAAGTTTGCTCTATCCTCACTAAGTAGCTTCATTGTGGACTATCTAGTCTACGCTGTCGCCCTACTCTTTCTGGTAGCTGTGCCGACAACTCTGCGTATTCTACTTGCCAATGGGATTGCCCGCGTTACCAGCTCTATTTTTTAATTACTCAACCAATAAAAAGCTCGTCTTTAAAAAAATGAAGATAGCATTGCAAAAACAGGAAGTGGCTACTTTGGCCTGGCTCTAGGTTTGTTTATATTAGACACCCTTCTAATCAGACTCTTCTACGCTGTCTTTTGGGATCAACCTTCTACTCGTTAAGATTTTTGGTCGGCATTCTGCTATTTTTCTCTCTCTTGGCTTATCCAAAAGAAGTTTATTTTTAAAGAAAGGACCCACACCGTATCATGAAATTATTTAAAAAATCTTATGTTTATGCTAGTCTTTTTGGCTTATTGTTGATTGCATCTTTCGGCTACTCTATGCTCAAAACCTTTGTCTTATCAGAGTCCATCACAACTGTTAAAGCCAATACTACAAGTAGTAGCGCCAGTACAACGGCAACCAATGTCAGCACGTCTGATACTAGCTATAGTGACGACAATATCTCCATTACACTGACGGAAAAAAACAGTCAGCAATACTCAGGTTTATATTGCTGACATAACTGTCAGCTCTGCTGAATATCTAAAAACAGCTCTGGCTCAAAACACATATGGAACCAATGTCACTGCCAAAACCTCTGTCACTGCTGCCAACAACAATGCTATTCTAGCGGTCAACGGTGACTACTACGGGGCTAATTCCACTGGCTATGTTATCCGCAACGGAGTTATCTACCGTGATACCGTCCGAGAAGACTCCAGCAATGGTGATTTGGCGATTTACAAGGACGGCTCATTTAAGATCATTTATGAGGACGAAACATCTGCAGAACAGCTGGTGAAAGACGGAGTTGTTAACCTCCTAGCCTTTGGTCCATCCTTAGTAGAAAACGGTGAGATTGTTGTTGACACTAATTCTGAAGTTGGTCAATCCATGTCTTCCAACCCACGTACAGCCATCGGTATTATCGACGAAAAACCACTATATTATTGTCGTGTCAGATGGCCGGACCTCAGAAAGTCAGGGACTATCCCTCTATGAGTTAGCTGAAGTTATGAAATCTTATGGCGTCAAGACTGCTTATAACCTTGACGGTGGCGGATCTTCTACACTCTACTTCAATGGTCAGGTAATCAACAAACCAACGACCAATGGAAATATTTCAGAAAGGGCGGTGAGCGACATTGTCTACATCGGTTACTAATCCAAGCAAAAAAACGTTTTTAAGAAGACAGCTCTTGTCTATACTCTCTTAAGTATCTTCTTCTTTGCCTTTAGCCGTATATATGAGTCTTTTAGCTTTGGTGAAACCTCTACCTATATGCACTATCTCTATGCAGTTCCTTTGATTGGAGGTATCCTCTTATTAATCCTACTCAAGATTATTCCCAACCTCTCAAGGCTCAGCCTCAACCTCTGGAACTCAGCAGTTGCTACTCTCACGGCGGGTGTCCTTTTCCGAGGCATTGTTAATCTATCTGGACGTTCCACGACGCTGGATCAGCCCTATATCTATACTAGCATTGGCTTTCTTGTATTAGCTGTAGTCTCAATATTATTTACTAGAAGCGTCTGGACAGAAGAAAAATAATCTTATTGATTAAATAACAAAAAAACAACCGGAGTCTAAAAATGACTCCGGTTGTTTCTTATGTAGATAAGCTAACTAAAAAAATATTTTTTTAATTCTCCTATAGACTATTCGCTTTCTTCACGCTTTTTGTGAATGACCATTCCGGCCAAGGCTAGCGAAGTTATTCCAAAGAGACTGAGTGCTAGAGAGGTTTGATCCTCTTGTCCTGTCTTCGGAAGGACACCAGATTCTTCTTGCTTACTAGAAGCTGTTTTATAGTTAATCGTTAGTGGCATAGCTGTTACAACTTTTTTTCACTAGCTTTTATTTGTTTCAAAAAGTAGGACGACTATCCGGATTTGTAGGAGCTGGGACTCCTGGTTTCCTATCTGGTTTTACAATTATTCCACTATCTTGATCTGGATCAGGCATCGGAATCACCATCTCCTTCAGATAGGATAAAACATAACGATTAATCTTATTTGTGACTTCATAGATAAAGTCATTTTCAGTTGCACGATATCCTGCTGGAAGCTCAACATGAATACGATAGTTTCCATTCATCAGCATGCTTTCAAAGCTCAGAAGATCATAAATAGTATGAGCAAGCGTACGGACAACCCCTTTCTCATCAATAGTCTTCACAACAGTTCCTTCTGGCACTGGCTTGTCAAACCCTATTGTCAACTTATTCTCAGATAAGTAGCGCGAAGCAAAGGTGACTTTTGGATGAGGATCCTCAGGAGAAACTGTCACTTTTTTCACTAGCTCATCTCCCCAATCATAATGGTAATCAGAAAGGGTAATCTTGACTGTATAAGTGCCGAATGGAAGCTCTGGGAAGCTACCACCATTATAGGACGAATTAAACTCACCAGTTACAGCACGCCCCTGATCATCAAAGACTTGGTAACGCACAATTGATGGATAATAATTAATTACCTCTCCACTACTGTCTGTAAAGACAAGCTCCAAGGTCCCCTTGTCAGGAGTCTCTTTGTTTTCTGGACTTGATGTTGGCTCTTCAGCGACCGACGCTGCCTGAGCTGTTAGGTCTTCGCTAGTCTCTACTTTATTTCCTTGCAAGTCTAGTTCAGCTGTATTGTATACCTTATCCCAAACTGAATAACGAATCGTTGAAAGATCCACTCCCTCAGGAATGACATAACTTCCATCTTCTTCTGGAGTCAAGGCGTGCGTTTCTCCATCTTTAGTGTATGACAGATAGGTACCTGCGACTCCACTTCCTGTTTCGATAATCTTTCCGGGACGGAAAACTCTTGTCTTAGGATCATAGTGGGCGCTACCCGTCTCGATGCTTGGAGCTGTATTATCAATTTTAACTTTGAAATTCAACTCCTGCTTCTTAGCACCTGAGGCTGATGGACGGTAGGAAATGACAAATTGATATTCTCCATCTGGAAGCCGATTCCCATCATTATCCAAACCTTCCCAAGAAATTTCATAGAATTCTTCACTTCTGTTTCCGCTTCGGTAGCTCCAGTGCGTTTTTTCTATGAACTTCATTTCCGATCTCATAAATGGGTTGTTTTCTCTCTGTGTCTTCTTTCTTGTAGACTGTCAGATGCACATTTTCGACATTGCGGAGCATAACAGCTTTTACCTTCACACTATCAAAACTAGAATCGTTATTTGGTGAAAAGTAGAGTTGATCCCCATCAAACTTTTTCGCCATCCTGTCCCAGTGTTTTAGCTACAGATTCGCCGTTTTTCGTACACATAGCTGATCAAGGATGTAAAATGATTATCTGGATGTCGCTCTTCCACATCAGGAATCTTGCCATCTGGATAGTCTGTTTTGTCCTTATAGTAATAGAAAGGTTTGTCAGAGCCAGTATATTCATAAATCGGTTTTTTCAATTCCTCGCAGATTTTGGTATTCCCCTCGGAAACCTACATAAGGAAGACTGACCAAATGCTGGTTGCTCTTAGCATCTTTAACAAGGAAAAAAATCCTTCTAGGAAATAACCATTTGGCATTTGTTTGCTCAGTTCAGATTGATACTTGCTAGCATCTACTGAGACACGAATGGTCCGTTGACCACGAGCTGGAACAGTGACAGTTTCTTTACCAGTCAGGGTCTCTAAAAGACGTGGGTGGAGCGTAAATTTCCATCTTCAACTTGATCCGTCTGAAGAGTTGTTTCGTAGGTGACCGTCTTTTTCCTGATCAGATAAATTATGAACTGTCACATCAAACTCGAAGGTGTCCTTGACATTTCCCAAGGTCAAGCTACTCTTTTCGCCTTTTTGCAGTGACATATAAATCACCTAGAGCAGCCGCTGTCACATCCATGACTCCAGCCCCCTGTTGACGGACAGAAGAATAAGCCTTTGTTTCTTCATCCACATGGGGAACTGCTGTACTCATCGTCATTTGCTTGACGAGGATTTGGAGTTGTTCAGGTGTCAGATGAGGGAAGCGCTCTTTCAAAAGACTGCTTGACCAAAGCTGTTGCCCCAGCAGCATGAGGAGATGCCATACTTGTTCCTCTGTCCATATAGTATTCACCGTTATTAACAGATGAGTAAATCATTCCACCTGGCAAGGTCACATCTGGCTTCAAGTCACCATCAACTGATAAGCCCCAGGATGAAAAGTCTGACATCTGTTTAGCAGCTTCATACGGTACACGCTTAAATTTGTTGGCAATGTTCAGTTGATAATCACTGGCGTGCTGAGACAAAAGTTCTCCTGCACGGTGACCGATTACCCCAACAGGGAAACGCTCCCCTAAACCTTCTAGATCAAATGGAGTAGGCCTTTCACCTTGCTCTTTTGTCTGATAGAAGATCACTCCAGCTGCTCCAGCTGCTTTCAGCTGTTTGACTTTTTCAACATCTGAGACCTGACCGCCTCTTTCAGTCAAAAACCAAACGGCCATTAATCTGATCTCCTTGATAGTTTTCCATCCCACCATTTTCCACATGGATATAATTTTGTGGAATGGTCGTCCGGAAACCATCTCGTTCAACAAAAGAATGCATTGGAATTTTACCATCAGGGAATTCTGTAGAACCGACTAGCTCCTTAACGGTTAAGCTTGCTTCCGTTGAAACGTGTTTAGTCAAGCTATTGATTGAAGCAACAGAAATGACATTTGGATTGACTGACGGTGTCCCTGTCATCCCGTAATCAGGTGTTGTAGCAAGTGGCTTACTATGCCAAAAACCATTGGTTGCCATATTGGTAGAAGCAACAGTAATGGTCACTCCCGCCTTGCGAGCTTCATCGAAGGCTTGACGGGTGATTTCACCAACATCATAGATGGAGCCTGAGGCAGTTCCTAAACTCATATTAATGGTATCAGCCCCAAGCTTCACAGCGTCTTCCACAGCCTTGGTATAAATAAAGTTTTGGACTTGTCCACCTTTCGTATCTGAAAAGACGCGCAAAAACATGAGCTGAGCTTCTGGAGCTACCCCGCGGAAAATTTCTCCGTTTGGAGATGGTTGAGAAGCATTTCCTACGGCAGTCCCAGCCACATGGGCACCATGTGAAATCGGATCTTCTTCTTTTACATTATCATCCATATCACTATAGTTATGGACATAGACGACTTTGTTGTTGTACCACTTACCATAGGTAATACCAGCCTTTTTCTTGGCTGCTTCAATATCAGCTTCACTTTTGAATTTTGCCTTGCTGATGTCCGTTAAACGAAAAGCGTCGTGGGCAGGATCTACTCCTGAATCAATCACAGCTACAACCTGACCCTGACCTTTAATCCCTTTATCCCAGAGCGGTTGTAAATTGATTAAACTGTTTTCTTCGCTAACTTTGGCAGGACTTGGGGTTGGGGAAGCGACAGCTGGTTGCTCCTCTTCCACTCTGGTCCGCCGAAGAGGAGCGTAGTCCACAGCATCGACACGCGCCAAACCTCGAATTTTTCTTCGCATCTCCGTAAGTCGTTTCTAAAAGCAAGTCCACTAAACAAAAGATTAATATCATAGAGTTTCTTAAAGCGAATGGACTGTCTTTCTAATTCTTTTTAAAAAAATTCCTCGTGTTCCCTGATTTGTCTTCTCAATTCGTCTAGCCTTGTCCGTAGCTGATGTAAGAGGGGCTTCGCCAGGTGTTTTTTTCTTCCTTTAGGCGAACAAGAGCTTCTACAGGAGTCGCTTCATCCAGTTCATTTTTTTGGAGCTTCAGCTACTTCTTTGTGGGATTTTTTTCTTCTATATTTTTCCTGAGCTACTTTCTTTGAGGTATCAAGGACAGGCAGCTTATAATCATTTTCACTTCTCTTCTCAGGTTCAGGAGTGACATTGCTTCCCTGCCTCTTTTTCAGCACTTACCTTGTCGGGCTCATTGCCACTTTCTTTTACAGGCTCATTACCCTTATCAGATGGCTGAACACCTTCTGTCTGACCCGAGTCAAGAGCAGAAGAAAGGGACAGTTCTTCCGGTTTTTCTTACTTCTTCCTCTTTGACAGGATGATTTTTCTTCCGTCGTCTGTGCAGTATCCACTGCAGACGCTGTAATGACTTGTTCTTCAGAGGTTACTGTATCTGCCGCAACCATTGGTCCAACAAGAGCCAGTCCAATCAATACAGATGCTACCCCTATAGCATACTTTCGAATTGAAAAACGTTGTTTTCGGTGAAACTCCATACAAAACTCCTTTATTTTTTTAAGCTGGAAGTAAGAAACCTGACTGCTTCCAGCTGTTGTCTAATTATTAACGAATCCTTAAGTAATTAATCCTGATCTTCTTTTTCCTCTTTGACGAATGAGTCCAAAAAGTGCAAAGTGACAAGAACAAGCCCTAACAGGCTCATGCTATTTCCAGCTTGTCCGGTCTTTGGCAAGTTCTCTTTTGGATCCAAGTCAGAGATTTCTCGTATGTTCTCTTTCTTCTTTTCACTTGGTTTGATATACATCGGACGCAAGTCTGCTTTTTTCTGAATCTGGTGTTCTTCTTTATCCACTTCTTTTCCTTTACCAGGTTCTGGTGTCTTATCCGGAATGAGTGGATCTGGTTTTGGATCTGGTACTGGATTTGGAATTGGATTTGGTGTTGGGTTCGGATTAACCGGATTGTCTTCTGCAACTTCTATAAATGTTGTTAAGAAGCGATTGATTTTTCTCCTACTGAATAGAAAAACATCATTTTCTACTGCACGATAACCTTTTTGGCAGTTCAATATGAATCTGATAATCTCCATTTAATAGAATTTTTTTCAAAAAGTCTTTTGGTTCATAGAGGGTTTGTTCTAATTCATGCTGTTCTCCGTTATCCTTACGAGTAGCAAATACTCTAGTTCCAGATGGTAAATCCTTATCAAAGACTACGTTAAACCGATTCTTAGATCTGTAATGGTAAACAAAGTTGACTAGGCCTTCAGGATGTTCTTTCGTCAACTCAACCGTTACAGTTGTAGGCGATACCCATGAATAGTTTTCATCTTGTGCAACTACTTTGACGGTATAGCTACCAAATGGCAACCTTGGCAACTCACTTTCATAATAAGTATTAAACTCTTTATCAATTCGATTGCCCTTACTGTCGAATACTTGGTAGCGCATCATCTCAGGATATTGAGAGGTTGGATTTCCCTCTTCATCAACAACACGAACTTCCAGCCTTCCATCTGTTGCTTCTGCTTGACCGTCCTCAGAACTTCTTTTTCCTCTTGATTTTCCTGATTCCTTCTCAGCCGACTTATAAGCGTTCTGACCATCAAGGGTTAAAGTATTGGTATTATAAGCCTTATCCCAAATATAAAAACGAACAGTTGCTGGATCAACCCCTTCTGGGATCAAATACGAACCATCTTGATTCGGGCTGATTTCAATGGTTTGTCCATCTTTTTCGTAGGATAAGTATTTACCTGCCAGACCACTACCTTCCTCAATAATCGTTCCCGGTCTAAAGATACGCGTTTTTTTGGATCATAGAGGTCTTTGTTTGACGCTAATTGAGGGACTTGATTATCGACCTTGACCTTCAAAACGATTTCTTGAGGTTTTGCTCCAGGAGTACTTGGACGGTAGGTAAGAACGTATTGGTATTCCCCATCCGGAACGACCTGATTATTTTGGTCTTTCCCCGTCCAACGACTAGCATAAAGAATTCTACTTCTGTCGTTAATTCTCCAGCCGTAATCAGTTTTTTTCTCACTTTCGTTTCCTTGTTCAAAAATCGGGTGTTCACGTTTCGTATCATCTGCCTTGTAGACTGCTAAATGGATATTATCAACATTTCTCAAAACGACCGCATTTAGTTTAACCGTATCAAAATGCCCATCTCCATTTGGAGAAAATACCAAGGCGTTACCATCGTATTTACCGTCTGTTTCACCCAGTACAACCTGCTCTTTCTTACCATCTCTACGAATAGAGCTGACTAAAGCTGTAAAATGATTTCCTGGATCCTTAACTGGATTTTTCCGCTTTCTCATCTTGATAGTAATAGAAAGGTTTTTTTCCTTACCAGTAAATTCATAAACTGGCTTTTTCGATACCGGGTAGGTCTTGGTAATGTCCTTTAAAGCCGATATATGGAAGACTGACTAAATCTTTTTTTGCGTCTTAGCATCCTTGAAGAAGACAGAACCTTCTAGGAAATAACCATTCTTCATTTGTTGGGATAATTCTTTGGTATAGGCGCTCGTATTAATCTTAATCGGAATTGTCACACTCCCCATTGGAGGTACAAGGACAGTCTTATCACCTTTTTGGTCCAGTAGCTGACGCATTTGAAGTGTAATCCGACCATTTTCAACTTGATCTGTATTGACAACAGTATGGTAGCTGAGTTCTTGGGCTTGATTACCCAAGTTATGAACAGTCACCTCGAAGGTAAAGCTATCTTTAACATTTCCAAGTGTCAGACTACTATCAGTCCCTTTTCCAGTTACATACAGATTGCCAAAAGCAGCTCCCGCAGCATCCATTAGACCAGAACCTTGTTGGCGGACTGAAGAATAGGTATTGCTTTCCTTGTCCTTGTGAGGTTTAGCTGTACTCATAACCAGTTGACGAAGCAAGGTATGAATTTGCTCTGGACTATATTGAGGGAATCTTTCTTCTAATGCTTGCTTAATCAAGGCTGTTGCCCCAGCAGCATGAGGAGTCGCCATACTAGTCCCACCATCCATGTCGTAAGAACCATTCGGAATAGCAGAATAAATCATGCCACCTGGCAAGGTTACATCCGGCTTCAGTTTTCCTTCTGTTGATAGTCCCCAACCTGTAAAGTAGAGCATCTTATTAGCTTCACTATAAGGAACCTTTTTGACCTCTTGACGGAAAGTCAGCTTATAGTCGCCAGCATGCGCAGCTAATTCTTTACCTAAACTATGTCCTAGCACGCTGACAGGATAGAAGGAACCCCAATAGCCCATTGGAAGATTTTTGTAGCTGGTCTCCTTGTTCCTCATTTTGATAAACCAAAACCCCTTTGGCACCAGCTTGACGAAGGGAGTTTACCTTATCTTCATCCGTAACATCGCCACCACTCTCAACTAAAGCAATTTTTCCCTTTGACAGAAGCTACCCCGGTAAGCTTCTTCTCCACCTTTTTCAACATGGACATAAGACTGCGGACCTTCAACAGGGAAAAATGAGCCGATAGACCGGTAAATCAACAAGACCATTTTGAAATTCTTTCTTATCTTTTTAAGGCAGGGATTTCTAAGCGAATCTTTGTCACATGGTCAATTTTTATTATTAAAGGCTCCGATTGCTAAAACGCCATTCTCAATAGCTGGTTCGTCAATTGTTCCAGTATCAGGAGCATCTGCTTTTTGGTTTGGCTTGCCAATATCCATTCACAGCATAATTTCCTGCTGCAGCGTTTATGACAACACCTGACTTTCTAGCAAATTCAAAGGCTTGTCGAGTAAGAGGATTGGTATCAGCTTCTGAACCACTAATGCCACCAAAACTCATATTGATTGTATCTGCTCCAAGCTTAACAGCATCTTCCACAGCTTTTTGCAACGATAAAGCCCTGCTCAGTCATTCCTTTCTTATCTGAAAAGACCCGCATAAACATCAGTTGCGCTTCTGGAGCCACCCCTTTAAGCAGTTCTCCAGTCGGAGCTGGTTTAGTCGCATTTCCAACTGCTGAACCGGCTACGTGAGTTCCGTGTGAGCGAGGATCGTCCTCTTTGATCTCATCATTCATATCAGAATAGTTATAAGCATAAACCACCTTATCGTTATACCATTTACCATAGGTAATTCCTGCTTTTTTCATAGCAGCTTCCATTTGCTCTTTATTCTGGTATTTGGCCTTGCTTTTGTCTGTCAAACTAAAGAAGTTATGCTCGTAATCAAGACCAGTGTCAAGAACTGCGACGATACGTCCTTGTCCTTTTATCCCCTTATCCCATAATGGTTGGAGATTGATTAGTTCATTTTCATCACTAACCTTGGTTGGCAACAAGGTATTTTGTTTCTTAGGAAGATCTTGAGGTGTGTTGGCAGTTGAAAGAGGTGTGATGTCAACTTTTTCAACTCTGGCCACCTGGCGAATCTTCAAAGCTTCCTTGTAGCTTGTTTCTAAAACAAAACCGTTAAAAATCAGATCAAAATCTGCTAATTTCTTATATTGGATTCCTTTTTCGTCCAATTCCTTTAAGACCGTAGCTTTGATTGGTTGATTTTCATGCATCCGAGCTTCAATTTGTGTAGCTCCTACTGGTGTCTCCTTTTTTTCTCCTGCCAGACGAACTACAGCTTGAACACGGGCCTCCTCATCTACTTTATTCGTAATATCTGATTCAACATTAGCATCATTTTTTTCTTGCTTCTGAATCTACCTTTTTTAGGCTCCTGTGGCACTTCTTTCTTTGTAGTTTCTGAATCTACCTTTTTAGGGTCCAGTGGCACTTCCTTCTTTGGAGTCTCTGAATCTACCTTATTTTTGATTAGGCGATATTTCCTTATCAGGGATTTTTCCTCCGATGCTTTATTTTTCTTGTCCATTTTCATTGACGACAGAATCAGCAACCTGAGTCTTGTCTCCTTCACCATCTGTCTTTGTTGTTTCACTCTGCGTTTCAGAGCGAGGCAACTCCTGACTCCTTGTATCTGTCTCTGAAGGTGCTAACTCTGGCTGTTCCGACTTCGAATCTTCTTGCTGCACAAGTTCGGAACTCTGTTCGACGATTGCTGGTGGCTCCAGTTGCGGATTTACTCCTGATTCTTGGGCCAAGACAGTTGGGCTATAAAAAAAGGCATCCGACTACCACGGATACTAAACCAACTGAATATTTGCGAAAAGAGAAGCGTTGCTGTCTGTCGTTTCTCATAATTGGACCTCCTATATAAATTGTAAACGCTTGCCTCGGCTTCATTGTAGTCTTTCTATGTTTTAAAGTCAATGAAAATTAGTAGAAATATATAAGTGTAATATAATATTAATATTTCTGATAATTTTCCTTAGAAAAAGAATAGAAATTATACAGAAATTACTCTTGCATCCTCATAAATAAGGAATTTATCGCTATTCTTCTTCTCATTTGACTTTACAAATACATTAGATAAAATCTAGGTCAACTACACGTCCCTTTCCAAAATATATTTGGCTAGTTAGATTGTTAATAGTATGAAAATAGCCTAGTGCTTGTTTTCATATTGTATTTTTGACGAATGACAAACAAAAAGTCCTCTGAAAAAAATATTTCTAAGGACTGTATTTCATATCTAGAAAAAGGAACTTGAGTCTGATCTTTTCTCTTTCTTATCCTCTCTTTTTATGGTCAAAGAGTAGTTTCACACTCATACAGACTACCCGTCAGCGGGTCAATGACTTCTGCCAGCCTAAAATGTCCCTGTTCATAATGGTAATGGCAGATGGCGCAGTTACCAAAGCGTACCTTGGGGTCCAGAGCTTGAGCTGCAATCTTGAGATAGAAGGCCCACATAGCACCTCCGTGGCTAACAGCCAAGACTGGCTCTGCTCCTGCCTGCTCCATGACCTCAGTCAGAGTGACCAGCATGCGCTCACCGACTTGGTCTACACCTTCTCCGCCATAAGGGACGAAGAGGTCTTCAAAAGAGGTGGCTCCCGGCCGAAATTTCGGCTGCAGGCGTTCAGGCTGGGCTTCAAAGAGACCAAAGTTCCATTCTTTAATGCCTTTTAGACGAGTATAGTCGGTCCGGCCGGAGACAAGCTCCAGAGTATCTGAAGCCCGCTCCTGGGTGGACGAGTAGAGCTGACCAAAACGAATGCCCCGCTCTTTCAAATAAGCTCCTGCCTGCCGGGCCTGATCCTGCCCTAGTTCTGTTAAAGGAGAGTCGCAAGTTCCTGCACCAAGCCTTCTTGATTGAAAAAAAAGTCTGGCCGTGCCGCATCAAATATAAATCTTTCATTTCCCCTCCCAATCACTAAAATCATGACCAATAGCTTCTTCTAGATAGAATTGGTCATCTTCAAAAAGTAAACTTCAAGATACCGAAGTTGGTCATGTGACCCTAAATCATCCAGACGCCAGTTTTTTTCTGCCAAGCTCTGGCAAAATTGGCCATAGCCCCGCCATGAGAAACCATGAGCACGGACTGACCATCCGTCTCTTGCATGAGCTGGAGAATGGTCGACGCCATACGCTCCTGCACCTGATCTTGTGATTCACCGCCATAGGTCACAAAGAAATCTCCGTAAGGCAGGGGCGGATTGAGATCCTCGCTTTCCCCCTCAAAGGTGCCGAAGTTCCACTCCTTGAGCCCCTTGATACGCTTATAAGGAATCTTACCATCCGTTACCAATTCCAAGGTATCACAGGCCCGCTCTTGAGTAGAGCTATAAGCATCGTCAAAAATAATTCCGGCATCCTTAAAATACTGCCCTGCCACCTTGGCCTGATAAATTCCAAAAATCAGTCAGAGGAGCATCACACCAGCCCCTGCACCTTGTGGCGCAGGTTGAAAAGCGTTTGGCCATGCCGCATCAGATAAAGAGTTTTTTTGCCATCATTCATCTCTCCTTTAGATGAGTTCTAACTTTTCAAAGGCCTTGTAGAGACCGTCTTGGCTGACCGGGTCTGTCACCAGATCGGCCATAGCCTTGATTTCCGCTCCGCCATTTCCCATAGCAACTCCGACCTGACAATAGTTCAGCATAGGAATATCAACCTTGGCATCGCCAAAAGCCAGAGTATCCGCCTTATCAGCATGAAGATGCTTCAGCAGAACCTCAATGGCATGCGCCTTGGTAATATCTTTGACTCCTAAGTCACCAAAGAGTGCATGCTCCCCCTTGCCTCCCCAAGTACCCGCCTTGAGCTCAGGAAAAGCTGCCTTAGAGTCCAGATGATCTTGGTAGCTCTTGAGGATAAAGCTGACTTTATTCAGGTCGTCTCGATAGAGCTCTCCACCATAAACCAAACCATGAAGGGCTTCTTCTGCCTCCATATTTACGACTTCTTCTGGATTGGCTCCTTTTCCAAGGATGTAGGTCCGAAGCACTGGTCGTGCTGCTTCGCGGAAACCCCTGCTGGCAAAGAGGCCATTATTACTCTCTAGGTAAAACTCTAGCCCCCGCTCCTGAAGCCAGTCCACTAGCCTCTTAGCGACATCGCGCGGAATCAGCTGGTGCAGAATAACCTGACCCTTATGCTCCACATAAGACCCGTTGCCACCAATCATACCATCAAAGCCAATATCCCAAATTTCCGGCGGCATCTCAGCCTTGCTGCGACCTGTGCACACATAAAACCAAATGGCCCTTTTCCCGTGCCTTGCGAATGGCGATCACAGCAGACTCCGGTATATGATTATCATAGTCGATGAGGGTACCGTCCACATCCAGAAAGATGATTTTTTTCTCGTCATAAAGCCCCTTCCTTCTCGTTTTTGACATAAAATTTGTATATTTCTCACTCTAAATTAACTTGTTTTTAGTGAAGTTATTTAGTTTTCTTCTATTATATACTTATTTGAAAGCCTTTTTCCTATGAAATAATCAGAGATTCTGATACTATTCTATGATTTATTTAAATAATTAGCTTCTCAAATACACAAAAAGGCCGGAAAAAAATTCCTAGCCTTTTTAAAGATTATTTATTAATGTTTTTCCCATTTCCAGTTTTTGAACCTCTGGGATATCATCACCGTTTTTCACGGATGTAAGCATTGTGGTAAGCCACTGTTTCATCCATTTTAGCAGAGAAGTCAGCCGCTGCTGCACCAAGTGCTGCATTTGCTGCATCTTGAGCCAAGTGGAAGCGATCCAATTCTGACATAACACGCATATCAAACGGGGTAGTGATGTCTCCATTTTCACGGTAACCATGAACACGAAGGTTGTGGTTGTGACGGTTAAAGAAGATGTCACGAATCATTCCTTCATAGCCATGGAAAGCAAAGATGACGGGCTTATCTGTTGTGAAGACTTTGTCAAATTCTTCATCTGAAAGTCCACGCGCATCTACAGATGGATGGCGTAATTTCAGGATATCAACCACGTTAACAAAGCGAATCTTAAGCTCTGGGAAGGCCTTGTGGAGAATAGATACTGCCGCAAGAGCTTCTAAGTTTGGCTCAGTTCCTGCTGCTGCAAAGACAACATCAGGCTCTTCATTGTTAGACACAGTTGAAGCCCAGTCAATAACCTTGTAACCTTCACTTACCAATTCTTCTGCTTCTTCAGCTGAGTAGAATTGCGGACGTGGGTGTTTTGAAGTAACAATCAAGTTAACCTTGTCTTCTGCCTTGAAGGCTTCATCCATAACAGCCAACAAGCTGTTTGTATCTGCAGGTAAGTATTCGCGGATATACTCTGGAGTTTTTCTCTGCCAAATGTGTCAAGATACCCTGGATCTTGGTGAGTATAACCATTATGGTCTTGTTGGAAGACTGTTGAAGTTGCAATCAAGTTCAAGGCAGGGTAGTTCTTACGCCATGTAGTATGAGTCTTACATTTACGCAACCATTTGAAGTGTTGTGTCACCATTGAATCTACTACACGAAGGAATGATTCGTAAGAAGCGAAGAAGCCATGACGACCAGTCAAAACGTAACCTTCTAACATACCTTCAGCCCTGGTGCTCTGACAATTGTGAGTCAATAACACGACCTGCTGGGCTCAAAAGCTTCATCGTATTCAGGTCTCATACGGCCCAACCATTGACGGCTAGTACGAGTGAAAACTTCTTGCAGACGGTTTGATTTTGTTTCGTCTGGACCAAAGATGCGGAAGTTATCTGGGTTAGCATCTACCAAGTCAGCAGCGTATTTACCAAACTCAATCATGTCTTGTGCCACGATCTCACCTCGAGTTTCAAACTTAAGGGCGTGTTTCTTCCAATCAGCAGTGTCCATTGGTTTGATAACACCAGCATTAGTGATTGGGTTCATAGCCATACGACGATCACCTTTCGGTGCAATCGCAGCGATTTCAGCCAAGATTTTTCCAGACTCATCAAACAATTCTTCTGGACGGTAAGATTTCAACCAATCAAGAAGGGCATCAACATGCTCCATGTGGTGAGCATCTACTGGAATTGGCACTTGGTGAGCACGGAAACCACCTTCGATTGGAGTACCTTCCCATGACTTAGGACCAGTCCATCCTTTTGGAATGCGAGCAACCAATACAGGGAAAATAGCTTGAGTTGCTTCTTCAGCAGATCCTTTACGAGCTTCAGCTTGGACTTTCTTAATTTCTTCGATTGCTTCGTCCAATTTAGCCGCAAAAAAGAGCATGAGCAGCTTCATGATTTTTCTGAAATAGCTGTTACGTCAGCAAAAATAGGTTTCAACCCTAAACCTTCAAAGAACAAGGTCAATTCTTCGTCTGTTTTACGTTCAAAGATAGTTGGGTTGTGAATTTTACCACCGTTAAGATAGAAAATTGGAAGAATAGCACCGTCATTAACAGGGTTGATAAACGTATTTGACAACCAACCTGCCATCAATGGACCAGTTTCCCCTTCACCATCACCGATAACAGTTGCTGCAATCACATCTGGATTATCCAAGATAGCTCCTGCTGCATGAGATAGGGCATAACCGAGTTCTCCACCTTCATGGATAGAACCTGGTGTTTCAGGAGCCGCGTGAGAAGCGATCCCCCAGGAATGAGAAGATCTTACACAAATGTTTGAAGCCTTCTTCGTTTTTGAGGAATATTTGGATTTAACTCTGTATATGAGCCGTCGAGGTATGAGTTTGAAACCATTACCTGACCACCGTGACCAGGTCCTTCAATGTAGAACATATCTAGGTCATATTTATTAATCGTCCGGTTCAAGTGAGCGTAGATGAAGTTTTGTCCTGGGACAGTTCCCCAGTGTCCGATTGGGTGAGCCTTTAGATCATTAGCTACTACATCGCGTTTCAAAAGTGGATTGTCTTTTAGGTACATTTGAGCCGCTGAAATATAGTTAGCAGCACGCCACCAAGCATCAACTTTTTCTAAATAAGCCTTAGAATTATAATCTGTTGTCATGTTTCCTCGCCTTTCTATTTGGGTTGATTAGCCATAGCTAAATCCCTAAACATGAATCTACACCTGGTCTCTCCCAAGATCTCCCCTGAAAAGTGCAAAAAATAAAACATTTAGTTGTTTAATTTTTCCTCTTTCACTTCCATACTCTATTGGGTCAGGAGGTTGTATCTAGTAGAAGTATAGGTGTGATATAAAAGAAGTTAATCAATAAGATTTAAAACTCCTATGTTACCATTCTACCATACTTTTTGGAATATGAAACAATTAAATTAACTTTATATAAAATAATCTGTTTCAGCTGATTTATAAGAAATGTAAGCGTTTTTTTATGCTCCGAGATCTAAAAACAACCAAGAACAGATCTAGATTAAGACTTACTGAGACTAAAAAAATCCCCTCTCTTCCAGACCTGACTCAAGACATGCTAAATATCTATCAGTCTAAGAAGAATAAGGGATAGGGGGTTAATATTATGAGAAAAAAATGTATGTGTAGCCTGGTAAATATGATGGGCAGTTGCAGCATTGTTCATTGTATATAGATGAACACCAGCAACATCCTGGGTTACCAAGTCCACGATTTGATCCACTGCATAGGCAAGTCCTGCTGCTCTGAGCGACTCAGGGTCATGCTCATACTTGTCTAAGATGGCCTTAAATTTACGTGGAAGATGAATATTCTCACACGTTTTCAAGAGACGAAGCGCTTGATTACGGTTAAGAATTGGCATAATCCCTGCATGAATGGGAATATCAATCCCTGCCAAGGTACACTTGTCTTGGAAATCGTAGAAGCGCTCATTGTCAAAGAAAAGCTGAGTTACAAGGCTTGAACAGCCTGCATCCACTTTCTTCTTGAGATTTTGAATATCCGAGATTTGGTTTGGCGAGTCAGGGTGCCCCTCCGGGTAGCAAGCGCCAACAATATCAAAGTGCGGGGCTTCTTCCTTGATGTACTCAATTAAGTCCGTCGCGTACTTAAAATCATCCTTGGGTGCTACATCAGGGAAAAATATCCCTCTTAGAGCTAAAATCTTATGTACACCAACCTTGTCCAAAGCCTCGAGTGTATCTGAGACCATTTCCTTGGTTAGATAGACCGCTGGAAGGTGAGCGATGGTAGGAATCTTCAAATCATTATAGATGAAGTCAGCCAAACGTACCGTTGTCTCCTCTATATTAAATTTATTATTGCTAGCAGTCACACTAATATAGTGAGGTGCAATATCCTGCATTTCCCGAAGAGCCTGGATTATTTTTTCATTGCCTACTGCTGGATTGGGAGGAAATACTTCAAATGAGAGACTAGGTGTGTGGTGACGAACCATAAAATAAAAAGTTCCTTTCAGTGATATACCGCTAAGCTGAGAACAATCCTACAGGAACAATTTCTGCAGGATTGTCAGCTCCGGTTTAAATTTTCTGTTTTTCCCTCCATAAAAATAAACGATTTTGTCAGAGGAGGATTATTTCAAGTGTTGTCTAGCTGCTTTTGCTGCCTCTACTAAACGAACCAAGCTAGCTTTGGTTTCTGGAATACCACGTGTTTTCAAACCACAGTCAGGGTTGATCCAAACTTTCTTACTTGGTACTTTTGGCAAGAATAGCTTCGATGGTGTGGTCAATTTCCCTTCGTTCAGCACACGTGGTGAGTGGATATCGTAAACACCAGGTCCTACTTCTGTTTGGAAGTTCTTCGCTTTGAGTTCATCCAAGATTTCAAGGTTTGAACGGCTTGCTTCAAAGGAAATAACGTCCGCATCCATGTTGTCGATAGCTGGGATGATATCTGTAAATTCTGAGTAACACATATGAGTGTGGATTTTGCGTGTCTGGCGCTACTGTAGAGTGTACCAAGCGGAAGGCAGGGATTGCCCAGTCAAGGTAGTCTTCATACCAGTCGCTACGACGGAGTGGCAATTTCTCACGAAGAGCAGCCTCATCGATTTGGATAATCTTCACGCCAGCAGCTTCAAGGTCAAGTACTTCGTCCTTGATGGCAAGTGCGATTTGAAGAGTAGAATCCTTGATAGAGATGTCTTCACGTGGGAATGACCAGTTGAGGATGGTAACCGGTCCAGTCAACATACCTTTGACAGGTTTGTCTGTACGGCTTTGTGCGTAGCTAGACCACTTGACAGTGATTGGGTTAAGACGAGTGACATCACCCCAGATGATTGGTGGTTTCACCCCACGCATACCGTATGATTGTACCCAACCATTCTTAGAGAAGAGGTAACCTGACAAGTTTTTGACCGAAGTACTCAACCATGTCATTACGCTCGAACTCGCCGTGCACCAGCACGTCAAATCCAACTTCTTCTTGCCATTTGATCCATTCGTCAATTTGCTCTGCCAAGAACTTGTCATAGTCTTCTTGTGATAATTCACCCTTACGGAAGGCCAAGCGTTTGGCACGAACTTCCTTAGTTTGAGGGAATGAACCGATGGTTGTTGTTGGAAGAGCTGGAAGTTTAAAGGCTTCTTCTTGGATAGCTTCACGTTCAGCAAAGGCTGGCAAACGAGTGTAGTCAGCGTCTGTCAATCCAGCGATGCGCGCACGAAGTTCTGTATTTTCACCCACACGTTCAGTTGCAAAGAGAGCCTTGTTTGTTGCAAGAGCTTCTGCACCTTGACCATTGCGGATAGCATCCAAGTCACGAAGTTCTTCCAATTTTTTTCAACTGCAAAGGCAAAGTGATTCAAGATAGCTGGCTCAAATTCTTCGTTAGCTGTTGTAAATGGCACATGAAGAAGTGAGCATGAGCTAGTCAAGACAATGTTTTCAGCTGGGATTTGCTCAAGAACAGCCAAGCTCTTTTCGTAGTTGTTGCGCCAGATGTTCTTACCATTAACAATACCTGCATAAAGAGTCTTGTCAGCCGGGAAGCCACCTTTAACAAGTTCAAGAGTTTTTTTACCTTCAACGAAGTCCAAACCAATCGCATCTACTGGCAACTCTACAAGATCAGAATAGATATCACGAACGTCACCAAAGTAGGTTTGAATCAAGACTTCAAGCCCTTTTTTGTCTGCCAAAAGCTTCTTATAAAGATCCAAGAAGAGAGCTTTTTCTTCTGCAGACAAATCTTTGACCAAGCTTGGCTCATCCAACTGGATACGCTTTTGCACCCAGCTCTGCTAATTTTGCAAAGACTTCCTGATAGGCTGAAGCCAGGGCATCAACAAAGTCAGCTGGTGCCACACCGTCTTCAAAGTCAGACACTTGTAGGAGAGTGAATGGTCCGACCACTACTGGACGGGTTACTAAGCCTAGCTCCTTAGCTTCTGAAAATTCGTCAAAAATCTTGTGTCCAGCAAGTTTTACTTGAGTTTCTTTTTTTCAAATTTAGGAACGATGTAGTGGTAGTTAGTGTTGAACCATTTCTTCATCGGAAGAGCACGGACATCCCCTTTTTTTCGCCCTGATAGCCACGAGCCAAGGCAAAATAACGCTCCAAGTCAGTCAATTCCAAGCCTTGCACAGATGACGGCACCACGTTAAAGAGAAAAGCTGCATCCAGCACATTATCATAATGAGAAAAATCATTTGATGGAATCTCAGAAATTCCTTTTTCCTTAACAATATTCCAATGCTTAGCACGGAGCTCTTTAGCTGCAGCCAAGAGTTCGTCTGCTGAGATTTCTTTTCTAAAGTATTTTTCAGTTGTAAATTTCAATTCGCGGAATTCACCCAAACGTGGGAAACCAATGATAGTTGTTGACATATGCGTCCTCCAAAATTTTTCTTGATTTTATCTTATCAGAAAATCCCCCCTCTGTATAATTGGAATTTCCCAGAGTTTGATATAGCCTAAAAACTATATCCTGATTGTTTTTGATCATTAGAAAACCCTATTTTACAACTGACATTGATTGAAATTATTGTTTGGTATAATCAAAAACTATAACTTGAAATAAGAAAAGCCAGCGATTTTCTCGCTGGTTTTTCTTATTTCACCATCATTTTCTGAGCTCTTCGATTGAGAAAAAGTGGACGCGACACAGCTTACTCAGCCTTTTCATCACTCTTAAATCTCGGCAAATCTAAAAGGTATAGAGCTCCTCCCCTATAGATAAAAGGCCAGCTAAGTTACCAAAAAAAGGGATAAATCCAACAATTGAGGCACAAAAGAGAAGCTTATGGCTGGTCTTATTGACTCTTGAGTCTTCGCTATAATGTGCCATTCCGACAATAGAAAGCGCCAAAAACAGCAGGCTTATTAATACCAGCAAGCCACCCCAACCAGAGTTTTCGACCAGTTTGGGAACTAAATCAACTATTTTCCAGTCCCATCTCTCAGAAGAAGCGTAAAGGATTAAGAGTCCTCCTAAGATACTGGTAATTCCATTTACCAATAACAATTTATTCGACTTCATATAAATCTTATTCTTTCTTTTTTTAAAAATAGTATACCTAACCACTTTCTAATCTGTCAACTTTCTTGAAAAGAATTGATGATCTACAAGATAAAACCGTTTTTTCATTCAAATTATCTTGTGATAAAATAACTTTATGCACAAGAAAACGATTATTGATTTTAAGCAGTTGGGCCAACGCCTGATTTTTACAAATCCCATCAAGGAGCTAAAGACTCGCCGCCTGGACCAAGTGGAGGAACTTTTGACAGAGATTGAGGGTTGGCAGGAGAAAGGATACTATGCTGTCGGCTATGTCAGCTATGAAGCAGCTCCAGCTTTTGAGGAAAAGTTCCAAGTTCATTCGGCTCCGCTCCAGAAAGAATACCTCCTCTACTTTACTATCCACGATAAGGCCGAGCTGGCTTCCATTCCCTTGACCTATGAGGAAGTGGAGATGCCAGTAGCTTGGCAGGGGCTGACTTCTGAGCAAGAGTACCAGAAGGCTATCGAGACTATTCATCATCATATCCGCCGGGCGACACCTATCAGGTCAACTACACGGTCCAGCTGTGCGCAGAGCTCAATCCTGAGGACAGCTTGGCTATTTATAACAGACTGGTCGTTGAGCAAAATGCTGCCTACAATGCCTATGTAGAGCATGACGAGACCGCCATCTTGTCCATAAGCCCTGAGCTCTTTTTCGAGGAGCACCGAGGCCAACTAATCACTCGTCCGATGAAAGGAACTACCAATCGGGGACTGACCTTAGAGCAGGATATAGCGCAGGCTGCATGGCTGGCCCGGGATGCCAAAAACCGAGCAGAAAATATGATGATTGTCGATCTGCTGCGTAATGACATGAACCGCATTTCTCAGACGGGCAGTGAGCGAGTGGAGCGTCTCTGCAGTGTCGAGCAATACTCTACAGTCTGGCAGATGACCTCTACCATCAAAAAGCCAGCTGCAGGAGGAAATCGGGCTAGCAGGGCTTTTCAAGGCGCTCTTTCCTTGCGGCTCCATTACAGGCGCGCCTAAGATTTCGACCATGGCTATCATCAAGGCGACAGAAAAAGCAGCCCGCGGGGTCTACTGCGGTACAGTCGGTATCTGTCTACCAGACCAGAGACGGATTCTTAACGTCGCCATCCGCACCATTCAGCTAGAGGGAAGGAAAGCCATCTATGGCGTTGGCGGCGGCATTACTGGGACAGCACGTGGAAATCTGAATACATCGAAACCCAGCAAAAATCTGCCGTCCTCTATCGAAAAATCCGCGATTCGATCTAATTTCTACAGGAAAAAGTGACAAATGGAAACCTGACCTTGCAAGACAAACACCTGCAAAGACTGGAAGAAGCAGCCAGCTACTTTGCCTATCCTTTTGACCAAAAGTAAGCTAGAGCAAGAGCTGAAGAAAGCTGCGCTCAGCTGGATAAAGGGCAGGATTACAGGCTGCGTATAGCTCTAAAAAGACGGTAGCATTGAGCTAGAAACGGCCCCTCTACTGCCACTAACAGAGGCTTTCAGAAAGGCAAAACTGGTCGAGCAGACAGCCAATCTAGCCCATCCCTTTACCTATTTCAAGACCAGTTATCGGCCACATCTGACCTTGGAGCAGCAAGAGCAGATTTACTACAATGCACAAGGCCAGCTGCTGGAAACTTCTATCGGAAATCTACTGCTGGAGCTCGATGGCAAACTCTACACGCCTCCAGCTGAACTGGGACTTCTCAAGGGCATCTACCGCCAGCAGCTACTAGATGAGGGTAAGGCCACTGAGAAAGTTTTAACGCTAGCTGACCTAGCTAAAGCCGATAAAATCTACGCCTGCAACGCAGTTAGAGGACTGTATGAGCTGGAATTGGACAGCAAGCCACCAATATAAAAAGTAAGCATTAGAACCTTGTATCACAAAGTCTTCGATGATCAATCAAGGACTTACACAAGCTAGATATAACTGAAAAATTTCTGCTATTTGCAGGAATTTTTTTGCTAAAAACTTTAGAAATAATTTAGAAATGCTTGAGAATTATTTGAAAGATTGGTACTATACTGGATAGTGAAAAGAGAGCTTCCTCTCCCTATCTATACAAGGAGAACTCATCATGGAAAATATTTTGGTTTTACAGCAAATTAGCAAGAAATTCGGCCAACAATATGCCCTGACCGACGTTAGTCTGACCATCAAAAAGGTGAAATTTACGGTCTTATCGGGAAAAATGGAGCCGGAAAAACGACCCTCATCAAGATTATCGCTCAGTTACTAGAGGCAGATAGTGGCAGTGTTTCTCTTTTTGGTTCTCAAAATCAAAAAGAATGGACGCAAGGCCTCAAGCGGGTCGGGTCTGTCATCGAAACGCCGGTTGCTCACAATCACTTGACAGCCTACGAAAATCTCAACTACTACTGCAAACTCCGCCATATCCCCCATGCTGACAAGGTTATCCAAGAAACCTTGAAATACGTAAACTTAACAGATACTGGCAAGAAGAAATTCAGAGATTTTTCACTCGGTATGAAGCAACGTTTGGGTATTGCTATCGCCTTGCTATCTAAGCCAGATTTGATGATTCTAGACGAACCGATCAATGGTTTAGACCCAGTCGGTATTAAAGAATTCCGTCAGATGGTCCAACGGCTCAACGAAGAATTGAGGATGACCTTTATCATTTCTAGCCATATCTTATCTGAACTCTATTTAGTGGGAACAAAGTTTGGCATCATTGAACAAGGCCAACTGATTCGGGAAATTTCTAAGTCTGAGTTTGAAGAGCAAAGCGAAGACTACATTGTTCTTAAGACCTCTAAACTAGAAGAAGCCAGCCGGCTTATTCATGACCAGCTCAATTATCGTATTAAGGTGGTCAATGCTTCTGACGAGATTCATATTTTCACTCATTCGCACCAAATCAGCAAGATTGTAGAAGAACTTGTAGGTGCAGGTCTACCTGTGCAAGAAATCTACTATGCACGTCAAAATCTGGAAAATTTCTTTACGGATTTAGTTGAGTAACAAAAGGGAGGCTCATTATGAAAGACTTCATTCGTGCCGATTTTTACCGGCTCATGCGCTCAAAAGGCTTTTTGGATAACTGAGTTTTTATTATTCTGTGTGATTTCCTCAGCAACCTTCCTTCAAGCAAATATTCATTTTGGAGCAAATATCTCCAGAAATGCGGCTGCTAGTCAATCTCTAGGAAAAACTAACCGGCCTTCAAGCTTTGGACTATTTTGCAGGCAATACAGACAGTCTACTCCTTTTCACCATTATTATCATCAGTATGGTCCTTGGAGTGGATCTATCACGAAAAGCTCTACAAGAACTGCCTCAGCTACGGCATCTCTAAAACTCAGCTATTATTTTTCTTAGTTCTTTGTTTGCGTTAGTATCGCACTTCTACACCTTCTCTTTATTCAAGCTATCTCCTTTGTGACTGCTAGTTTGTCCAACGGAATTGGAAGTGCACCTAGCCACTTTTTGGAGTCAGCTGGGCGCTGCTCTTTCGTTCAATTTCTCAGCACCATCGCTTGGATTAGTATCATATCTTTTGTCCTCTATGCCAGTCACTCTATAGTATCTAGCTTTTTAACCTATTTTATTGGTGGAGCCCTACTATCTATTCCTCTAATCTTTTATCCTGATAATGAATGGCTCCCCTATCTCACTCTACGTTTCAACACTGCTATGGCAGCTGATGGAGGAACTGTCATCAAGGCCATTCTTACAACATCAGCTGTTACCCTCCTCTTTCTCATTGGGGGACTGAAGATTTTTAAAACAAAAAATTTATAAGATGCTAGTAGTATTTTAAACAATAGGAGGAAATTCCATGTTACACACCATTCAGGCGGAACTCTTCCAGCTCATCCGTTCCAAACTTTTTTGGATAACAGAGGGTCTGCTCTTCCTCCTCATCTTCGTTAGTTCTTTTGGAGAAGCCAACTTTAGTTTGTATGTCTCTACACCTTCTGGACAAGATGAAATAGTCCGTCAAGGATGGACAGGATTTCAAGCCCTCAATCAAGTCGCTCATGATTTCCTCCCCTTTGTCATGATTGCAGTTCTTGGCCTCACTACTTCTTTATTGGGGCGAGACCTGACTAAAAAACTCTACAAGAATACATTGGCTAGTGGCCTTTCGCGAAAAGAATTTTATCTATTTAAAACTGCTACCCTTGCAACTACCAGTCTTATTCAATTGGCTACCGTATTTGTCACAGCTTTTATCTTGGGAAGCATCTTTCATGGGCCTGGAAGGATGCCCATCGATTTCTTTAAAAATTTTTCCATATCCTTCTTTCGTGCCTACGCCTTTATCATGGCCTGTAGTTCTGCCTTTGCCTGCTTACTCTACCTGACCTACTCCACTCTAGCCAGCTATCTAATTTTTTTCGTCCTGATAATGCTTCAGGCTAGCCTCCACGCTCTTTTCCCTCAACTAAATTCTGATTTCTTCACATTCTTGATCCTTGCCGGATCCCTTTGGGGTGGCTATCAGGCCTTCCAACATCGAGACTTATAAATTTACAGAGTTAGTTCCTGACTAGCTCTTTTTGTTTTTTTCTTTGTATTTCATATTTCTTTTAGAAATACTTTAAAAAAAGACTTGAGAAATATTTGAAATTTGGTTTTGTATACTATAGTTAAACCTAAGAAAGCGAGAATATACCATGCAAACTGTTTTAGAAGTAAAAGCAAGTTACCAAACAATATGGCCAGCAATATGCGCTTGATCATGCCAGTCTTTCGATCCAGAAAGGCGATATTTATGGACTGATTGGCAAGAACGGAGCTGGCAAAACCACTCTTCTCAAGACCATTAGCCGGCTCATTCATGCCAACAGCGGAACCGTGTCTGTCTTTGGTTCGCAGAACTCTAAGGAATGGAATGAAGCCCTGCGCAAGATAGGAACTGTCATCGAAACACCGGTCGCTTACAATCAGATGACTGCTTATCAAAATCTCAACTACTACTGCAAGGTCCACCAGATTGCCCAGCCCGCCCCGCTCATCAAGGAAACCCTGGCCTATGTCGGATTGAGCAATACTGGTAAAAGAAATTCCGCAACTTTTTCGCTAGGAATGAAGCAGCGCCTGGGAATCGCTATTGCCCTTATAAGCAAGCCTGAACTCATGATTCTAGACGAGCCCATCAACGGCCTAGATCCGCTTGGCATCAAGGAATTTCGATTGATGATTCAGCGACTCAATCAAGAATTAGGGATTACTTTTTATTATTTCCAGCCACATCTTGTCTGAGCTTTATCTGGTAGCCACCAAGTTTGGCGTGATTGACCAAGGACGACTTGTCGCAGAATTCACCAAGGATGACTTTGACCGAGCCAGCGAAGATTATATCGTCCTCAAAACCAGCGATAGAGACCAGGGCCGCCAACCTCATCCAAGGTAAGCTCCACTATCAGCTCAAGGACTCTGATAAATCTGACGAACTGCACATTGTCGCCCAAGAGCAGGAACTAAATGACATCAATAGGAGTTGGTCCTATCCAACATTCATGTCAATGGTATCTATGCAGCTCACAAAGATTTAGAAAAAAATACTTTACAGATTTAGTCCAGTAAGGAGAAAAACATGTTACATACTTTTCAAAGCAGATTTTTACCGTTTCTTTTCGTTCCAAGGCTGTTTGGATTACCGAATTCATCTTTCTACTGACGACCTTGAGCGCAGTCTTTAGCAAATTAAATGCCGTCCAGCTGATACAAGCTGGCTCCAGCGCAATCGGTAATAATACATTTATCATCATTATCCTCTCTATGATCGTCATCGGGACAGATCTGAACAAGCAGCTTTACAAGAACACATTGACCAGCGGTGTTTCCCGTACCAGCTTTTTCATCTCTAAAGCCCTAGTCATGGTCTGCCTAACCTTCTTGCAGTTGGCTCTCTTTTTATAGTATCAACTTTATCCTAGCGACTATTCTAAACGGTATTGGTGATTTATCCGCCACCTTCTTACTTCAATTTATTCTTCTATTCTTTGTGCAGTGCCTGACTGTCATGGCTTGGACAGCCATTATTTCCTTTATTCTTTATCTGAGTAAATCTATGATTGCTGCTCTGGGAGGTTACCTTTTCTGCGCATCCTTAACTGGAGCTCTTGCGCAATTATACCCCAAATCTTTATGGCTGCAGCATTTCACCATGAGCTTTGACTTTGAGACACTTCAAAGCAGTGGCGTAACCTTGAGAATTGTTCTGATCGCCTTGGTCTTAGGAACCGTCTTCACCGTAGCAAGTCTCTATACTTTCCACAAAAAAGATTTATAGTAAAAAAGGAGCTGGTTCTTAACTGGTTCCTTTTAATTTTTTTCATTTCATATTTCTTTAGAAATACTTTTAAAAAGACTTGAGAAATATTTGATAATTAGTTTGTATACTAAAACTATAAAACAAAAGGAATTAAAGGAGAAACAGAATGCAAAATGTTTTTAGAAGTGAAAGGACTGACTAAAAAAATACGGGGATCAATATGCTCTAAAAGATGTCAGTCTTTCCATCAAGAAAAGGAGAGATCTACGGTCTCATTGGTAAAAAAACGGTGCTGGTAAGACCACGCTGATCAAAAATTATCACTCAAGTCATCTATCCTAGCGGAGGAACCGTATCTGTCCCGGGCTCTCAGAGCCAACAAGAATGGACAAAAAGCCATCAGCCATACTGGATCTGTCATCGAGACCCCTGTAGCTCATGCCCACATGTCGGCCTATGAAAATCTGCGCTACTACTGTACCGACCGGGGCATTCCAAATGCTGACAAAGTCATCAAAGAAACCCTTCAGTACGTCGGCCTGACCGATACTGGAAAGAAGAAATTCCGTAATTTCTCTCTAGGGATGAAACAGCGGTTGGGCATTGCCATTGCCATTTTGGGGCGTCCCGACTTGCTCATCTTGGACGAGCCCATCAATGGTTTAGACCCAGTTGGGATTCAGGAATTTAGAGAAATGGTCAAGCGCCTCAATCAAGAATTAGGCATCACCATCATCATTTCCAGCCATATCCTGTCCGAGCTTTATCTAGTAGCCACTCGCTTTGGCTTTATCAATCAAGGGCATTTCATCAAAGAGCTATCTAAGGAAGAATTTGACCGAGAAAGCGGCGACTATATCATCCTCAAAACGGATAATATCAAGCAAGCTGCCCATTTAGTGCAAGACAAGCTCGGCTACCAAATCAAGCCAAGCAACAAGGAAGATGAGCTGCATATTTCCGGCCAAGTACAAGAAATTCGCAAGATTGCCAAGGAATTAGTCCTAGCCGACATCCCAATCGGGGAAATCTACTACGCCCACAAAGACTTAGAAAAATACTTTACAGACTTAATCAACCAACAAGGAGGAAACACTCATGTTTAATAGTATCAAGGCGGATTACTACCGTCTCTTCCGCTCCGTAGGATTCTGGGGAGTGCAGGCTTTCTGCATCTTTGGAATTCTCCTCGCCATTTTCACTTCCAAAGTTGTCAGTTCCGACAACGGTATCTTTTTTGCCATAGATGTCGTCTCCTACAACAGCGGCATGCTCTTTATTGCCTGCAATGTCATGACTAGCTTGCTTCTCGGTGTTGATCTCAATGACAAACTTTATCACAATAACCTGACCACAGGCAAGACTCGAACCCAGTATTACTTCTCTAAAGCGCTGGTTATCGGTAGCTTACTTCCTCTACAATTCATACTGCTCTATACTTTTGGTATTGTCATCGAATTTGTCCGAACCGGCGGTAATATGGGAACCCTGCCAGCTAATTTCTGGGGACAATTCGCAATACTCTTTGTCATGCAGGTCATCTGTACCTATGCTTGGTACTGCATTACCAGCTTTGTCCTCTACTTGACTCGAAACTATAGTGTCGTCTTTATCACCTATATCATGACCTATATCTTACTCGGTCTCCCTAGTCAAATGTTCGATGCCAATAATGAATGGTTCAAGGCTATCAAGATGGAGTTCTTCTACGAAGACGCTTCAATATCAGGTGTCATCACCAAAACAGCTATCTTTGCTCTCAGTCTGATCACGGTCTTTACCATCGCAGGACTGGTTACACTCAAGAAGAGAGACTTATAAAAGTAAAAACGAGGCTGGGACAAAAGTCCTAGCCTCTCAATTGTCTTTGGATTGTCGAGCAAGACGCAGTGGTTGAGTGGGCTCTACTACGCTGATTTCATCAGCTTTTACATCCCTACTCAACTGTGCGGAGGTGGGACGACGAAATCGAATTCTAACGAATTACCGATTTCTGTCCCACTCTCATTTTTCTATTTTCACAACTATTACAAACTAACCCTCAATTCAAACCAGTCATCCTCGACTTTCATGGTCAAGTCCCCGCCTAGGATTTCGACTAACTGCTGGGTGATATAAAGCCCCAGACCAGATGACTCTTCACTACTAGAGAGATTTTTCCGAATAGAAACGGTTGGTTAATTTATCCGGGTGCAAGATTGGTTGTTGGACGATGTTTTTGACGGTAAAGATACAGTGTTCCCCCTCTTTTTTCAGAGAAATACTGGCAGCCTTTTGACCATGTTTAAGGACATTGCTTATCATATTTTGGACAATACGCTCCAAAATATCAGGATCCGTTGTCAAGGTCAAACCTTCAGTCAAATCAAGATCCAAGTCAATCTGAGCCTTTTTGAAAAGCATCATAATAGGCAAAAAGTTGCTGGGTCACCAGCTGAGAAAGATCCGTCTTAACAAAGCTCGGGCGAATGGCTCCCTCCATCAGCCGACGATACTCCATCAAGGCTTCCAATCGTTTGGACACCATTCCTAGACTATCCGCAATCTTGACTAGTTGCTGACTCTCTTGGTTATCTTCTTTTTAATAGTTGCTGGGTATAGCCACTAGCAATGGTCAAAGGCGTCCGGATATCGTGAGCAATATTACTGATAGCCATGTCCAGAGTCTTTTTCTCTTGCTGTACCACAAAGGTCGTCTTATCCAGCTCCTGAAAGATCTCCTCAACCTCTTCAGTCAGCTCTAGAATACTTGCCACATGGACCGATGGAGCTAGCCTACTAGAACTAGCCTGTTGACGCTTTTTGCGGATTTGCTGGGCTACATCCTTAACTGCTATATGATAACGAACCAAAACGAGGACTAGAAGCAGACAGATAATAGCTAATAAAAATGCAAGAACTCCCATTTCAATCCTCCTTGAGTCTTACACCTAAGCCCCCAAACTGTTTCAACATACTCTTCGGATGGATCTAGCTGAGCCAGCTTTTTACGTAGGTTGCTAAGATGAGTATTGAGGGTATTGTCCCCAGGAAGATAGGCTTCTTCCCAGACAGATTCAAACAAAGCTTCTTTAGTAAAGATTTTTTTAGGATGGCGGAGCAAGAGTTGAAAAAAATTTGAAATTCTTTTTACTCAAACGAACTTCTCGCTCTCCACAAACAGCCTGGAAAGTTGCTGGCAATAATTGAATATTCTTAAAACAAAGACTTTCTTCCTCAGCCGATGAGGTATGCTGACTGCGCAACTGGACTGTCACTCGTGCAAAGACCTCATCCAGATTAAAGGGCTTGACAATATAGTCATTGGCTCCATTTAAAAGATACTCACTGACAAGCGACTTCTCTCCCAAAGCCGTCAGCATTAGAATAGGCACTTGGCTGTTAGTCCTGCGAATTTCCTTCAATACTTGGTCACCATTCTTACCAGGCAACATGATATCCAGCAAGACCAGATCAGGCTTTTCACGCTCAAAAACAGCCAACCCTTCTGTTCCCGAATAGGCTGAGTAAACTTCATGTTCTTTCTCAAACAGACTTGTCAGAATCGCATGAATATCATTATTGTCTTCAATCACCAGAATTCTAGCCACAGTCCTTCTCCTCTGTTCCATTTTTTACTATTAGTGTAGCAAGGAAAAAGCCGTAAGTCAATGAAATGTCATCTTCGTACAAAACTTTAGAAATATTTTAGAATTTCTTGAAGAATATTTGAAACCTCTTCCTTACAATGAAAGAAAGCAATATTTCTGGATCACACGTAGAAAGGAAGCAAAGAATGATTAGAGTATTTTGTAGAGTTATCTTTAGAAGTATAAGATTCGCTATTGAGGATTTATGAAAGAAAATTTATTTACACTATTTCTTTTTAGGGTCATAATGCTTGGATTCTCCCAGTTCTCATCCGATTCAGTCTAAGATCGGAATGGGGACAAATCAAAAAACAAGGCTGAGACATTCATATCTCAGCCTTTTTCCTATTTCACAGATGCTCCGTTAGTCGCGATAACTTCCTTATACCAGTCAAAGGATTTTTTCTTGGAGCGCTTGAGTGTTCCCCTGCCTTCATTGTCCCGGTCCACATAGATAAAGCCGTAGCGCTTCTTCATCTCACCAGTTCCGGCTGATACCAGATCGATACAGCCCCCAGGTCGTGTAGCCCCACAGAACTACCCCATCTTCATTGATGGCTTCTCGCATGGCCTTGACATGGGCTGCCAGATAGTCAATCCGGTAATCATCAGCCACATAGCCATTTTCATCTGGAGTATCCACTGCACCCAGACCATTTTCCACGATAAACATAGGCTTTTGATAACGATCCCAGATGGTATTTAGCGTAATGCGCAAGCCCAGTGGATCAATCTGCCAGCCCCATTCAGAGCTTTCCAAATAAGGGTTCTTGAGAGAAGCAAAGATATTGCCCTCAGTCAGCTCGTTGACCTTAGGATCGCCCGAAGCCACCCGGCTAGAGTAGTAAGAGAAGGAAATAAAGTCCACCGTATGCTCCTTGAGCAGCTGCAGGTCTTCTTCTGTCATTTCGACAGTGATGCCCTCGCGCTCCCAAGCTTTCTTAGCATAGTTAGGATATTCGCCACGCGCCTGCACATCAATGAAGAAATAGTTTTTTTCCTGTCTTCCTCCATACCAGCCCATACATCGCGTGGATGGCAGGTATTAGGATAATTTTGACCCGCCGCCAGCATACAGCCGACCTTATTTTCCGGGTCAATCTCATGAGCCAGCTTGGTGGCAATAGCTGACGCGACCAGCTCATGATGGGCCGCTTGGTATTTGACCTGCTCTTCATTTTCGCCTTCTTCAAAGCAGAGCCCCGCCCCCATAAATGGTGCATGGAGGATCATGTTAATTTCGTTGAAGGTCAGCCAGTATTTGACCAAGCCCTTGTAGCGGGTAAAGAGAGCCCGGCAGAGACGCTCGTAAAATTCCAGCATCTTACGGCTCCGCCAACCACCATATTGCTCAATCAAGTGCATGGGACAGTCAAAGTGAGTAATGGTCACCAGGGGCTCAATGCCGTACTTGTGGCATTCCTTAAAGAGGTCTTCGTAAAATTTCAAGCCAGCTTCATTGGGCTCCATCTCATCCCCCTTAGGGAAAATCCGGCTCCAAGCAATGGATAGACGATAGGTCTTAAAGCCCATCTCACCAAAGAGGGCAATGTCCTCTTTGAAGCGATGGTACATGTCAATAGCTTCCTTGGCTGGGTAGAAATAGCCATCCTCAAAGTCAAACATCTTTTTCTTACCCGTTATGATAGCCATACGGTCCTCACCAATCGGCACCACATCTACATTAGCCAGCCCGCGACCATCCGCATCATAAGCTCCCTCACACTGATTGGCAGCTGTCGCTCCGCCCCACAAGAAACCATCAGGAAAAGTCAGTTTTTCAGTCATATTTCTACTCGCTTTCTTAATTGCTTGTTTATTTACTTATATTATAGCTCATTCTGTAAACCTTTTCTTATAAAATACTGTGACATACTGATACTATTCTACTATTTAAGTTTATCAGATTGTTTTTTAAAAAATTATCCTCTCGAAAAAGCAAATAGCCTCCCCTGAAACAAAAAAGAAGACTGAAAACTAGTCTCCTCTGTTCCTTTTAAATCAAAGCTGTAATAGCCGTTACTAGGCCAAAAATAATACCTGGTGCATTAGCTGCTGCAAGGGGGATATCTCTTTCTTTTTTAAAAAGTCCGTAGTAGACCCAGAGACTACAGTTGATCGCTGCAACCAAGGGCTGAATGAAATTTCCTTTTTGACCAGCCAGATTGTTCATGATTTGTGGGAAGTAAGACACATACATCATAACAGACATAAAGGTCGCTACCCAACCTAAAATTTTCATTTGTTTTTCAGACATTTTCAAAACCTCTTTCATTTTTACTGAATCTTATTTTATAATCTTCTTTCAAAACAATCAAGACTTTAAAACTTTTGTTATAAAGATGTAAACTATCACAATCTTGTGATAAGAAATAAGAGTGAAGTTGGGAAAAAGTATTTATAAGCAGAATAACGCATACTTTTATGTTCTGAAAAATCTTGATACTGGGTGTTTTATTGCTGAAATATTTACTTTATTTTCTGATAAAACTGACTTTTAAGCCAGAATCAATATTTTCCTAAATCTACAACTTGTTGATATCTACTTTCATCATCAATATGATGGGCAATTTCTAACATCATAACAGGAAGAGAAAATAGTAGTTCATGTACCCTGAGGGCGTTTTTCTTTATCTAGGGTTGCTGTTACTTCATCAGCCAATAACAGATTTTTTTCTACGAAGAAGAAAGCGTGCCAATTCAATCCGCACCCTTTGTCCCCCAGAAATATTCTCCCCGTTATTCTTGATAATAAAATCCATCCCACCCGTCAATTCAAAATCTAGTTTGACTTGTTTCAAAACAGCAAGCAACTCTTCCTCAGAAAATTCTTGTCCTAAGGTCAAATTATAACGCACTGTATCGTTAAAGAGAAATGGATGTTGGCTAATAATTCCTATACTGGATACAAAACTTGATGTACATTCATTAACAGATGTCACGCCGATAATTTCTCCCTCATCTGCTATTTCTTCTCCAGTAATGAGTCGGAACAAGGTTGACTTACCACAACCACTCGGTCCTTTGATTAAAAACTTTCTGACCTGCTTGAACATCCAAATTTAGATGAGTAAAAAGTTGTCTGTCACCATAGGATTTACTTAAATTTTTAATGTGCAGAGCATTCAATTCTTGCGCATCTTTTTTATCTATCTGTTTTACATCTCCAATTTCTAATACTCCAAAAATCTTATCTGCTGTCGTTTTTGCCCCTTGTATATCTACAGCATCATACATAATAGTCTGAATAGGGCTCACTAGCTGACCTGCTGCGATGTACATGGCAACAAGACTTGCCACTGACACTTTCTGCCCAGCCATAGCAAAGTAAAAACCTAAAACAAGTGGTAAAACTTGGCTTAAAAAGACCATGAATCCGTTGCAAAAGAAAATAATATTATGGGTAAAGCAAAATTTTTGAATGGCTAGTTGATAATTTCGATTAATCTTCCAAAATCTGTTCTGATTTTCAGAAATTGCTTGGTTCATGAGTAGAGTATGTGCTCCTCGGATACTATCAGATACTTGATTATGAACTTCTACTCTGCCTTGCGCCATGTCATCACCAGTATGTTTGAGTCTTTTATTCATCAAGAACTGAGGAATAGGACGTAAAATAGTGAAAAAGACAAAAATACTACCTAGCAACAAATTTTGCGAAATAATATAAATCGCTGTTAGTAATGCTACAAAGCTCCAGCAAATGATATTGACGTATTTTTCTAAGTAATTATCCCCCAAATACTCCATATCTTGTGTGAGCATGGTGATTTTTTCATCTTCGCTAAAATCTTTATTTGTCATCAGCTTGTCAAATAAATCTGCCCTCATATTCATTTGAATTTCACGCCGAAAAACATTATGTGTATGATTACAAAAGAGCATTAAGCTATACAAGACGAAGTATACTGTAAAGCCAAAAACAGCAAACTGTATGATTTTAGAATAAGTCAGTTCTCCTTGATTTAAGGACAAGGCTTGTGATACGACTAAGGGTTGAGCAAGAGCCAAACCTCCATTTGCCAGTGCACCAATGATAGTATAAAACTTCGTTTTCTTGTCCAGATAGTGAAATATTTTATTCACAATGCCCTCCTAGAAAAATAGAGAGGCTAGCCCCCCTCTCCATTTTTATATAAATTTAACAAATATTACAATCTCATTATTCCTATCTTCTATCTATTTTTAAATATTTGTTTACCTCATTTTCTTCAAGTAAATATTTATTCTCTTCCAAATAGGCAATATATTCACTTTCCGCTGTTTTATTTTTCTTGTATATTCTTCTTCAATTCATTCGTAATCAAAAATGAATGATTAATTTTGGTATTAAAATATACACTACCATCTTCAGTATCATACCTTAAGACACATCGTGATAACTTTCATATTACCACCTCTTTATCTTTGCTTTATTTTTAAATACATTATACAACTATTAAAAATAACAATTCAAGAAAAAAATCAGAATATTAGAAAAGTTCTACATTTTAATAATATTCAATCGAGTACAAACTAATTTCAAATTCCCTTATCTACTACTATACATGCCGTACTATCACATTTCTGTTCGTCGAGACACAATCTCGCTATTCCTTCCTCTAAGGTTAACTTCAAATGACCACGCATCCTATTTCATACGATAAAAATCAATCACTAAACCAGCAGGGCCTTTAACTAGTAGCGATTCTGTTCCCCAATCAGTTACAACTGGGCCGTATAAAATCTCAGCACCAAGCTCTTTTCAACCGTTGGTAGTTCTGCTCTACATCCTCAACCTCGACATGAAGAATGATTCCAGACTGAAAATTTTCCAAAGGAATCAAATGATTTTGGGACAACATGAGGCAGTGACTGCCAATCGTGAACTGAGCAAAACCCTCGTCAACATAATCGGACTTTTTATCCAAAATACGCTCCAAGTCAGCACAGACTTGAGGAACATCTGAAACGATGATATCTAATTGATTTAAATTCATTTACTCTCCTCCATAAAAAGACCGGATTTCTCCGATCTTTTCAAGTTCTGCTCTATGAAAATCAAAGAATAAAATCTACAAGTTTTACATTTGATTTTCGACGAGAGAAATTATTTAATTACGCGTGATTGCAATCCTTCTTCTTCCAAGAAGAGACGGAATGGTACGAGTTCTTCTGCTTCGTATTTTTCCTTGAAGGCTTTGATTGCTTCTTCTGAGTGAAGTTTTGGATCCAATTCAAGTACTTCTACTGGAAGTGGACGATGTTGAGAGATGCGAGCATCGATCACAACAGTTTTACCTTCTTTGTTGAGTTTCACAGCTTCTGCAACAACTGCGTCGATGTCTTCGATACGATCAACTGTAAATCCAACAGCTCCTTGAGCTTCAGCGATTTTCGCATAGTCAGCATTAGGGAAGTCACAACCAAACAAGTGTTTGTTTGTGTCTTCGTATTTGTCCTTGATGAAGGCATATTTACCATTTGAGAAGACAACGTTGATAACTGGAAGGTCGTATTGAACGTTTGTGATAACGTCTGGGTAGCACATGTTGAATGCACCGTCACCCATGATGTTCCATACTTGGCGATCTGGATTGTCTTTCTTAGCAGCGATACCACCAGGAAGGGCAATACCCATTGTCGCAAAGAGTGGAGATGTACGCCACATGTTCTTAGGTGTCATGTGAAGGTGACGAGTAGATGTTTGAGTAGTGTCACCTACGTCGATTGAGTAAATAGCGTCTTGATCAGCATGTTTGTTGATTGCATTGTAAACTTGGTACAATTGCAATTCACCCTCAGTTTTACCTTCGAGTTTATTCATGTAATCACGCCAGTTTTGGTTGTTCTTAACGTTTGCACGCCACCATGGAGTAGACTCAACTGGGTTTACTTTATCAAGGATAGCTTTCGCTGCTTGACCTGCGTCACCAAGGATTGAAGCGTCAAGGGCATGACGTTTACCAAGTTTGTAAGGGTCAATATCGACTTGGATGAATTTTTCAGTGTTCTTGAAGGCTTCGTAAACTTCAGCAAATGGGAAGTTTGAACCAAGGAAAAAGAACTGTGTCTGCTTCAAAGACCACTTCGTTGGCTGGTTTCCAACCAACACGGTAAGCAGAACCTGTCAAACCTTCATAGTTCCATTCAAAGGCTTCAAAGTTTTTACCAGTTGTGATGATTGGTGCTTTGATTTTACGTGACAATTCAGTAATCACTTCACCTGCTTTAACACCACCGTAACCAGCATAGATAACTGGACGTTCAGCATTGTTCAAGATTTCAACAGCTTTGTCGATTTCAACTTCGTTCAAGGCAGGAGCGATGAATGAACGTTCGTATGAACCTGAACCGTAGTATGAGTTTTCGTCGATTTCTTGGAAACCGAAGTTTACTGGAATTTCAACTACAGCTGGACCTTTTTTAGAAACTGCGGCACGGCAAGCTTCGTCGATTACTTTTGGCAATTGCTCAGCGTAAGCTACACGTTTGTTGTAAACAGCGATACCGTTGTACATTGGATTTTGGTTCAATTCTTGGAAGGCATCCATGTTGAGTTCGTTAACTGGACGTGATCCAAGGATAGCAAGGAATGGAGTGTTATCCATAGCTGCATCGTAAACACCGTTAATCAAGTGAGTCGCACCTGGACCACCTGAACCAACTGCAACCCTCGATTGAGCCGCCAAATTTAGCTTGCATGACCGCAGCAAGAGCACCTGTTTCTTCGTGGCGAACTTGCAAGAAGCGGATATCTTTGTCTTCAGCCAAAGCATCCATGAGTGAGCTGAGTGTTCCTGATGGGATACCGTAGATTGTGTCTACGCCCCATGTTTTCAATACGTTGAGCATTGCTGCAGATGCAGTAATTTTTCCCTTGAGTCATAAGAATAACTCTCCTTCAATAAATTAAATTTTCAGTTATTGAAAACATTTTCACTTGTGAATGAAAACGCTTCAAGAAACTTTACTATATCAATTTACCATGTTTTTTCTCACTTGTATAAGAATATGCTCAGAGATGCTCAATCCCTATTACATAACAGATGCTCTTTTTTTGAGAAAAATTTCACAAACTATAGTAGAATAGGATATTTTATTATAATTTGCATGCACCTCTAAGACTTGTAGCTGTAGGAAATCGAACAAAAAGAGGCTGGGACAAAAGTCCTAGCCTCTTAATTGTTTTTGGATTGTCGAGCAAGACGCAGTGGTTGAGTGGGCTCTACTACATTGATTTCATTAGCTTTTACAGCCCCTACTCAAATGTGCGGAGGTGAGACGACGAAATCGAATTCTAACGAATTACCGATTTCTGTCCCACTCTCTTTTTGTTTCATTTAATCAATTTTTCTCAACATTGAGAAGCAGCGAGCTAGTCAAAACAGACAAAGAACTAAGGGCCATAGCAAGACCTGCTAGTTCTGGATTGAGGGTCAATCCCAGTCCTACAAAGACTCCAGCAGCAATTGGAATCCCAAGGATATTGTAGATAGAGGCCCAGAAGAGATTGAGTAAGATCCTGCGGAAGGTCTTTTGACTCATGTCAAAGGCGCGCACAACGCCAAGTAAATCATTTTGCGTGAGCACGATGCCACCGGACTCGATCGCAATATCCGTTCCAGATCCCATAGCGATCCCCACATCCGCGATCGAGAGAGCTGGAGCATCATTGATCCCATCTCCAACAAAGGCGACCTTGCTAGCTTCTTGCAGTTTTTGGATGGCGCTAGCTTTTTCTTGAGGAAGGACATCAGCAATGACGGTGTCAATTCCCACTTGCTTAGCAATAGCTTGGGCCACCCGTTCATTATCCCCCGTTAACATGACCGTTTTTCAAGCCCCGTTCTTTGAGCTTTTTTTGATCGCTTCTTTTGAGCTGGCCTTCGGAGCATCTTGAATGGCAATCAAGCCAATCACTTGCCCATCCACAGACAAACTGATCACTGTTTTTGGCCTGCTCTTGCAACTCTACCATCCGTTTTTCAAGCTCCGGATCCATCGCTGTCCCGTCATGAAGTTTGCCATTTCCCAAGGTCACCAACTGCTGGTCGATCTGACCTTGGACCCCTTTTCCTTCAATCGCTTGGAAGTTTTCCACAGGGGATAACACCAAACCTTTTTCTTCTGCTTGGGATAACACCGCTTGGGCTAGTGGATGTTCTGAAAAAGTTTCAAGACTAGCAGCCAGTGTCAAGACACGCGCTTCATCTCCTACAACATCGGTTACAAGTGGTTGGCCAATGGTAATAGTCCCTGTCTTATCAAACACAACGGTTTGAATCTTTTGCACTTCTTGAAGAACTGTTCCATTTTTAATCAGAACCCCCATCTTGGCACTACGGCCGGTTCCGACCATCAGGGCTGTTGGGGTTGCTAAACCAAGGGCACAAGGACAGGCAATAATGAGGACAGAGACTGCATAGAGCATGGCCTCTTGAAGCGACGCGCCCAGAAGCACGGACCAAACCCAGAAAGTCGCAATGGCCAAAATCGTCACCACTGGAACAAAGATACCTGAAATCTTATCCGTCAAATCTTGAATAGGAGCACGACTGGATTGGGCCATTTTGACAAAGTCCACAATTTGAGATAAGAGGGTCTCACTACCGACTTTTTCAGCCTTAAAGAGAATGGTCCCATTGCTGTTGATAGTGGAGCCGATAACTGCATCACCAACTGATTTTTCCACAGGCAAGCTTTCACCTGTCACCATCGACTCATCAATGGTCGTACTTCCTTCTACAATCGTCCCATCAACCGCAATCTTTTCCCCAGGACGGACCCGAATCAAGTCATCAATTTGGATATCTTCTGCCGCCACCTCGACATAGTTCCCATCACGGAGAACTTGAGCCGTTTTTGCCTGCAAATCCAACAACTTTTCCACAGCCTCGGAGGCATTGTTACGCATCCGTTCTTCAAAGATTTGCCCTAAGAGGATAAAGAAGATGATAAAACCCGCAGCCTCAAAGTATACTGGCTGACCAGTAAAAAGGGCAAATACACTATAGACATAGGCTACCGGGGTTCCAAGAGCTACCAAGGTATCCATATTGGAATGGTGCTTCTTAAATGAGGCCCAGGCACTCTTGATAAAAGGAACTCCTGCTACCAACATGATCGGCGTTGTCGCTAGAAAAGTCCCCCAGCGACTGACTGTATGGGATACAAATCCTGCCATCATCCCGATCATCAAGATCAATAAGGGAAGGGTAAAGATACTAGTAATCCAAAAAGCGACCCAGTAAACCCTAAGACACGACGGCTTTTTTTCCACAACCGTGTAGGAACCCTTTTTGCATCTTCATTCCACATGAAAAACTCGAAGTCCCCTGTTTCTGTCGGGGTAAAGGATATCACCTTATCCACACCGACTTCCAAAGGCTCTAAAATCCCCTGATCTTCAAACAAAAATTTCCTTGTAACAGCCGGAAGGATTGACCCTGATGGAAGGTGATTTCAGCAGGGATCCCCTTTTTGAAGTTGAAATTCCTTTGGACTATAGCCTTTTTTTCTGCTGTAATACGGATCTTTTTGCACTCCGTTTTCCACAACTGCTTTTTTTGTTTTTTTCTACCATACCTACTCCTTTATTCCACAATCATGTGACCATGCATCATGTTCATTCCACATGAATACCCATATTCGCCCGCTTTTTTTCTGGCGTAATTTCAATGACATGTTTTTTTCACCCTAAAGGCAAATCTTCATGAACGCCAAAATCTGGAAAGATCACTTGAGCCAGACATGAAGATGGATCCTTGCGATTAAAGATGATCCGGGCTGGAACATTCTTTTTCAGGACAATGGTTTCAGGCGAATAGCCCCCATGACTTCGACTTCAATTTCTTGATAACCTGATTTCTGACGAGCGTGGCCGCTTACCTTTTCATGCTCTGCAAAAGAACCACCAAGCAATAAAAAGCAACCACAAGTAAACAAACAATACTAATCAACAATCCAAACATGGAATTTCCTTCTTTCTATTACATACAATTGCAAGGGACTGTTTTCGACAGCCTCTGCTTTCTTTTTCTTCAGGACCTGCTGCAGCTGATTAAGATCTGCAAGCGTAAAGTCACTCGCCTGAATCAAGTTTTTCAAGCACCTGGACAATTCTTTTTGAGCAAACCTTGTCTTTCACCTCCTCAACCACCAAGTCTAAACTCTGGTCCTGCGTCAACAAAGCCGAGTAAACAAAGGCTTTGCCTATTTTTTTCTCTAGTCAAGCACCCCTTTTTCCACCGAGCGCGTCAAGAGAGTCTTGATGGTCGACTTCGACCAATCAAAGCGCTCGGACAAGACGGCGATCAAATCCGTGCTGGTCTGCTTGCCTTCCATCCAGATAATCTTCATGATGCGCCATTCCGCATTGGAAATTTTGCATAGCTTCTCCTTTCAAAATCTACATTTGTAAATCTTATGATGCTATTTTACCACTAACATTTACATTTGTAAACAAAAAGTTTTTAAAAAACAAATCTTCCTTTAAAGATTTGTCTGGTTGGAGCTTTTCGCTCCCTATTTTTTTATCTCTATAACGTCTCCTGCAAAGCCTTGGACAGGGCTGCATAGCCAGCAATGGTCAGATGGAGACCATCTGTTGTGTAGTCTGGGCGCAGCTGGCCTCCCTCGTCCAGAAAAAGCATCGTAGAGATCGATAAATTGGACATTCATGTAGGCGTTAGCCAGCTGGCGATAGGCCTGATTGAGGTCCTGAATCTTCCCGTTCGTCCTGAGATAAACTGTCCCCTTGTACTCTTCTCCCTCATTCACTGGCAAGACTGATAGAAGCTGGATCTGGGCCAATGGGTACTCTCTGGAAATCTTCTGAATCACTCCTTCAAGATTTTCCAGTGTCTCAGACTGAGGTATTTCTTTACCAATATCATTGGTTCCTATTAAAATAAAAAAACCTTATCTAAAAGCAGAACCAAAGAGGTGGGCATCAAGGTTGTCTAGGAGCAAATCCGTCTTGTAGCCACGAATTCCACGGTTAATCAGGACCTTATTCGTCTGTAATAGTTCCTGTAAAGGGTAGTATTCTACGATGGAATCTCCGATAAAAAAATAATATCTGGTTCCTTAACGGATACTTGATTCAATTCTCGGTATTTATCCTGCATTTTTTTGCCTGCTCTTTCAAGAGCCATTCTTCTAATAATTGTACTGCCATATTCCCTATCTTTCTTTTAAATACTGCTCTAAAACTTGAAGAACACCTGCCTCATCATTACTTGGTGCAATATATTTGGCCATTCTTTTGACTTTTTCTTCTCCGTTTTCCATAGCAAAAGAATAACCAGCCAATTCAAGCATTTCTATATCATTTTCGCTGTCGCCAAAAAGCCATGATTTGATCAGCGTCAATCTTCCAACGCTCCATCAAACTACGCAGTCCCCAGCCTTTGTGGATTCCTCTTGGCAATAGATCAATAGCCCCGTAGCCACTGGTAACTGCATTGAGTCGCCCTGCAAAATCTTGATTGATTCTCTGTGTCACAGAACTAGTCTGCTCTTCATCTACTACGATACTCATTTTTATAACAGCTTCTTTATCCAGCTCCTGAAAATCACTGAGAAAATGAATCTGCCGGTAGAATTCCCTGGCTCTTTCTTCCGTCATAATTCTATCTACAATAGGAAAGTCCATTCCTTCTAAGGTGTGAGGACCATTTTTGCAGATTAGCAACCAAATGGTAATTTCGTTCTCTGCTAGCAAAATATTCTAAAAACATCCTGGACCAGATGGCTATCCCAATGCTGCTCCACAATCTTGTCTTCCCCTTCGAAAATTCGGGCGCCATTAGCTACGACAAAGGTAATACGATTCGCCAGTTCTGGACCAAAAAGATTTCGCATCCGACCGATTTCATTACCAGTAGCTACTACAAAGCGAATGTCTCTCTTATCTAGCTCATCTAAAATAGTAGTCAAACGAGGCAAATCTAGCTGTCCCTGGCCATCCAGCAAGGTTCCATCCATATCTGTCGCAATCATTCTGATGCTCATACATTTTCCCTTTCTTCTGGCAAATGCCACTGACCGCTAGTTTCATAGTCTTCTATAATTCTTCTAGCCCCATCCGTTATTTCCTTGGGATAATGAAGGCTTTCAAGTGTATTCACTGCATTTTTTTGGTCAGGGCACTCCCCTCTTTAATCTGATAATCAAACACAATTTCTCCATCACGGTATTGACTGTCAAAGTGAAATTGGTCATTTAAGTCTCCAGAAGTAGCCACCAACTCCACATCATGACTGGAAATCATGTATAGACAGTGACGCCCGGCCAGCCATTTTATAATACCTAGACCTGCACCAATCCGCTCAAGAGTGTTGGTCCCCTTAAAAAGCTCATCGATGAAGAAATAATGGATTCCTTCTTGTTCCAAACTCTCTAGCATCCGCTTAATGGTGCGACTCTCAGCAATAAAATAGCTGTCGCCTGTCTCGATACTATCGCTCACATCCATGGCTGTCAAGACCGAACCATAGGCTAGGTTGAGACTTTCTGCACAGGCAAAAGTTCAGGCTTTGAGCCGGGAGAGCATTAATAGCAACTGTCCGTAGATAAGTAGATTTTTCCAGAAGCATTGTCTCCGCTGATCATGATGTTTTTTTGGTAAAGCTGACATCATTGCTGACTGGCTGACTAAGTAGTGGATGATAGAGTTTTTTTGCCCTCTATTCCTGCCTCTTCACAAAAAAACTCGGCTGACAGTAAAAGGGAAGAGATTCTTTGTAGTTCAAAAGGCTTATAGCTGCTTCCAAGCGACCGAGAATATCTAAAAACAGACTTTTGCCTCCTGCTGATGGTGAAAAATTTGTCTGGAAATATAGGATTGAGCCATCTGAGGAATTAGGAAAATCATATTAAGGTAGAGTAAGATGATTTCCAACTCTGACCCACCTGATTGATTTTGAAAAACCGAACCAAATACCCTAGCAGCACGGAAAGGTTTGATAGATGGCTTTAAATGTTCGTGGCCTGGGAAATTCAATCCCTTCATTTTATCAGCTATATAGAAAATCCTGACCAAATAACTCATATTTTCCAGCTTCATAGATAAAGACCAGCGCGTCATGGCTGAAAAGATTATATTGACCACTAGACTAGTCAAAAATAGGACTAGGCCTAGTGAATCAGCTACAAATATCAGACACAAGGAGATAATTGGCAGTGAACCCTAAGAGGATATAAAGAGGCCACCAGTAATTGGGCTTGATTGGCTGTAAAACTAGTTTTTTAGCATGATTGTAATTCTTCTTACCTAACTGAGCAAATAAAACTTGCAGATCCAAGCGCTCCTTAGGATGGTTTTTCAAGTAGCTCTGCAATTGTTCAAAAATTGGATCTGCTTCAAAGCGTTGCAACCTCAGTTTACTATACAAGTACTCAGAACCAAGACTAGACTGGGCCCCAGCATCTATCTTAGAGAAAATATCATACAAATCCAAATCCGACCAGGTTTGATCGTCTACTAAGCTATCGTATGACTGAAGTTCCATTTCCAGCAGAAGAGACTCACATAGACTCGCTTCGCTATCGGCTTTAGCCAAACGATTAGAACTTCCCCAGTAGCCTGCCAATTTTTTTGTTTAAAAACGGTGACGACTCACTATTCCAATAATATAAATCACAACACAAATCCCTAAAATAAAGAACAGGATTTTAAAAGAAGAATCAAACATAAGAACTCCTTAATAGCAATTGAAATAATCCCCCTCATTATACTACTTGATATAGTAAAAATCAAAGAGGCATTCAACCGCCAACAATTAAAAAAGCGAGTTCGAAAAACCCACTTTTTACTCTTTTAATGATAGAGACTGTCTCCATTCGTCGCAATGACTTCTTTGTACCAATCAAAAGATTTTTTCTTGTAACGGGCTAGACTTCCGCTACCATCATCGTTGCGGTCAACGTAGATAAAGCCGTAACGTTTGCTTAGTTCTGCCGTACTGGCTGAGACCAGTCAATACAGCCCCAAGTCGTGTAACCTAGCAGTTCTACGCCATCTTCCAGCGCTTCTCCCACCTGCTGCAAATGCTGTTTAAGATAATCAATACGGTAGTCATCTTCAACCGTTGGGCCATTTGGACCATCCACCAAGACATCCTTGGCACCGAGACCATTTTCTACGATGAAGAGAGGCAGCTGATAACGGTCATAAAAAGCTATTTAGAACCAAGCGCAGGCCGACTGGGTCAATCTGCCAGCCCCATTCTGAGCTAGCCAGATGAGGATTTAGGATGCCACCTAGAAGATTGCCTCGGCCAGAAGAATAATTTTCTGGATCATGAGCCGCAACCACACTCATATAGTAAGAAAAGGAAATAAAGTCTACAGTATTTTTCAGCTAAAAAGCTCTTTGTCGCCCGGCGCAAACTCAATCTCAATCCCATTCTCCTTGAAGAAACGATTGATATAGGCAGGGTATTTTTCCACGCGCATGGATATCAGAGAAGAGGTAGTTTTGATTTTCAAATTCCCGTGCTGCCAGCACATCTTCAGGCTTCGGTGTCATGGGATAGGCCGGCATGGCGAGAACCATACAGCCAATCTTAAAATCAGGATTGATCACATGACCGATCTTCGTTGCCAAGGCAGAAGCTACCAGCTCATGATGGACCGCTTGATAGAGGTCTTGCTTGGATAGTTCTTCAGCTGGCGTGGCAATGCCCCCACTCATAAAGGGCGCATGGAGAACAGAGTTGATTTCATTAAAGGTCAGCCAATACTTGACCTTGTCCTTATAGCGGGTAAAAACCGTGCGAACATAGCGCTCGTAAAAGCCAATCAAATCACGGTTGGCCCAGCCATTGTACTGACGCGCCAAGTGTAGAGGCGTTTCATAGTGAGACAGGGTAATCAGAGGTTCAATTCCATATTTAGCCAGCTCGTCAAAAAGATTGTCATAGAATTGCAGGCCAGCTTCATTGGGCTCCAGCTCGTCTCCATTTGGAAAAATCCGAGACCAGGCAATGGAAGTCCGGTAGACCTTGAAGCCCATCTCTGCAAAGAGGGCAACGTCCTCCTTATAACGATGGTAGAAATCAATCCCTTCCAGCTTGAGATTATCTGCTGTCGGCCCCTCGGTAATCAAAGGATTGCGATCACCTGGCGAGGCCGGCACTCCACCTTTTTGGAGTCACATCCTGAACAGACAGGCCTTTTCCATCTAGATTATAGGCACCCTCATACTGATTTGCCGCCGTTGCACCGCCCCAGAGGAAATTTTTTTAGGAAATTTAGCCATTGCATTTCTCGCTTTCGTTTTTTTCTTTGATTATATTATAATCTTAGATGAAAATGTTTTTCTTACACAATTCTCTTATATATTGATACTATTCTACTACAAGGAGCAGGGAATGCTAGATCTTGGACAGCTTCATAAAAAAATACCGTATAAAAAAATCAAGGGACCCCCTATTCACTGACCCGAACTATTACTGAAAATGGGCAACCGGACATCCTCTTTCATTGGCATACTGACGTTGAAATGATCTATGTTCATGAGGGAACTGCCAAGTTTCATATTGACCAGGAATATTTCAACAGCAAGGCGGGGGACATCATCCTGATCCGCCCCAATGCTCTTCACTCCATTCATCCCATCGAAAATCAAAAAAACATTACATGGATGCCTTGAATTTCCAGCTAGACTTAATGGGCTACTCTGCCATGGACCAGGCTAGTATCGATTACCTGCAACCCCTCTACAAGGGGAGCTGGACTTTGTTCACGTGATCGAACCCCATCACAAGGGATATGAAGCCATCCGTTCCTGTCTGATTGAAACCATGGAGACTGGCTATCATCGCAAGGACTACTTTGAATTTCAGATAAAGGCCCAGCTTAACCAGCTCTTTTATCTGCTTTTTGAAAATGGTTATGTTGTCTCCAAAACGCAATCCTTGGAAGGCTACCGCAAAGAAGAGAAAATTAGGACCATCATTGATTACATCAACCTTCATTACCAGGAGGAGTTAACGATTGATCATCTGGCTAATATTTGTGGCTACAGCGCTACTCATTTTATGAACTTTTTCAAAAAACATATTGGCATCTCCTGCATGGAGTTCCTCATTCAGTTTCGATTGAGAAAGGCGACCGAGCTTCTGCAACATTCAAATCTTTCAGTCCTTGAAATTGCGAGTCAATCTGGCTTCAACAACTTGTCTAACTTCAATCGTCAGTTCAAAAAATACTATCAAATGACTCCCAGACAGTATCGAAAGAAATGACATTTATTGAGACACATAAAAACAGCTTCGACAATATCCGAGGCTGTTTTATTTATCAAAAATATTGAAAATTATCTTTTTTTATCTTACTTGTCTTTTTATCCAAGTCATTTAAATCAGCATGGCCAGAATGATATTCACAAGTCCCAACATAGCAAACTCCGCAAGAGCAAATGTCCTAACTTCTCTTTAAAAAAATTGCGTCGAAGAAACAGGCCAAAAATCAGCAAAACCATGGTTGCTAAAGCCAGAATCAACCAAATCACCAAAAAGCAACCAAAAAGAAAATGAATTGATATAAGAACATGATTCCTCCTAATACTCTAGTAGGCATGGCCAGTAATGAGAGCATAGATAATTCCAAAAACAAAGTATAAAGCAAGCCCCATGCCAAACAAGAGCCATAGACGTCCCAAGAACTTCAAATAGAGAGACTTACCCGCTTGACCAAAGAAAATTACCAAAAGAGCCGGCAGACTAAGGATTGATAGTATATAAAACACAGGAACAAAAGAAACCTACTAGCAACAAACCACTCCCAATACCTTCCATCTCTAAGCTCCTTTCTTGTTCATTATAGCAAACGACATCTGTCTCACTAAATAAAAAAACCAGAAAAAGCCTAGCTCCTCTGGTAATGTTGATTGACAAGAAAAATAGTTAGTCCCAATTCAAGCCAACATGGTCTTTTCATTTCTTGGTAGGCTTTATCAATCCGCTCCTTGGTAGCTTCATCCAGCCTATCCCGATATTTTTCCACCTTCTATAAAGTCTTCCAGAATCAGAGTTTGGTAGCTATAAAGCGGATAGCCTTCAGCAGAAAAATCCTCCTTTTTCTACACGGCTAACCCGGGTCGGATGAGCCTGAGCACTCTTGATTCGGGTACCTTTGAGCGTCTTTTTCAAGAGTCAGATCCATCAGAACCCCTCGCTCGGTCCACTGAGCATTTTCAACTCCTTCCATGGTCTCAATCCGTTGATTAGAGATAAAATTTCCCATAGAGTAGATGATTAGTTTTTTCTGGCCGTTCTTTTCCAGAGTTTCAGATGGTTGTGTCACATGTGGGTGTCCACCAAAGATGATGTCGGCACCCCTAATCCACCATTTTGTGGTAGAGGGTTACCTGCTCTTCTGTCGGTTGTAGCTGATACTCTACTCCCATTTGAGGCATGACAACCGTAATGTCGGCTTCTTTCTCAGCACGTTCGATTTCTGACTTCATTTTCTCCTCATCAAGATTTGATAAATGCTGGTCATATTCATCTTGACTGAGATTTCCTTCCATTCCATTAAATCCGTAGGAATAGGCTAAGATAGCTATTTTAATCCCATTTACTTCTTTAATAGTCAAAGGCGCTTGAGCACGTGGTTCATGGGTGTAGACACCAACCGGTGTAATACCTTGGTCTTCAAAAGCCTTAGCAGTTGAAAACAGACCAGATAATTGAGAATCTAAAATATGATTATGAGCCAAGTCAAGCACATGATAGCCCGCATCTTTAATAGCTCCTACTACTGACTCAGGCGCATTAAACAGCGGATAGCCTGCTAAAGGTAGGTCAGGACTAATGGTCCCTTCAAAATCTCCAATCGTAAGGTCTGCTTGATGGAGCCATTCTTTAGCATACTGAAAATTCTCTGAGAAATCATAGCTACCATCTTCTCGTCGAGCGCTCATATATAGGGCATCATGGTAAAGCAAATCACCATTTGCCATGATACGAGCCGTTTGAACCTGTTTGTTTGCTACAGTCTTCGGCCTATCTGAACTTTTATTTTCTATACTTGCCTGCCTCATCTGCTTTCTTGCATCTATTTCCTTTTGGAAAAAAATAAAAATGAGACTAGCTGAAATAATAATCAGACTAAACAAAGCAAAAAAACAAACCACTTCTTTTTGGGCTTCAGCTTTTCTTCTATCCGAACGTTTCATCCTTTTTCGCCTCCTACCATATCTATTTTTACCATAAAATAGATGTTCCAGTCACCATCTAGAAAAACATCGTCATTATTAAAATATCTGAACCTTAAGACCTTTTGAAACTTAAAAAGAGCAGGTGGGATTTACATCCTGCTCTTTTCATACCGTTTTTAGTTTAATTCAAATAGAGTATCCCCTAGGTCAACTTCCCCTTCTGCCAAAACCTTCAGGTCTCTGAAGCGACTCATATTGGTGACAATGATTGGAGTTGTCACAGGGTAACCAGCTTCTTTAATTGCATCGATGTCAAAGCTGAGTAAAAGTTGGCCTTTTTTGACCTTAGAGCCTTGGACAACATGGGCTGTGAAGCCTTTCCCGTCAAGAGCTACCGTATCCATTCCTACATGGATAAGAAGTTCTGCTCCATCATCTGTAGCTAAACCAATAGCATGGTTTGTAGGGAAGAGCAGGCGAATGACACCATCGGCAGGGGCCACTACTTCACCGACACTTGGCTCAATGGCAACTCCTTTGCCCATGGCTCCGCTGGCAAAAACTGCGTCTGGAGTGTCCTCAAGAGCGATTACCTCACCAGCTAATGGACTTGTTACAACTTGCTCAACAGCTCCTTCAGAGACTCTTTCTTTTTCAGAATCTAAAGACTCGTCAGCATTTTTTTCTGACGGGCCACCGAAAAGATTTGGAATCTTGACTAGCTGAGTCAATCCAAAAACCTAATACAAAGTTTGCCACAATGGCAATGAGGAAGTGAATCAAGGTCATACTGTTGCCAGCTTCAATAAAGGATGGAATGGCAAAGAGCCCCATACCTCCCATAACCTGCATTTTGACATCAAAGAAAGCTAGATACGCACCAGTCAGCGCTCCAGAAATACAGGTCATGATAAATGGCAAGCGCATAGGGAGCGTGATCCCGTAAATAGCTGGCTCCGTTACACCAAAAAGAGCTGAGATGAAGGCTGGAATCGAAAGCTGACGAACCTTCTCTTCCTTGGTTCGCATCATGATGTTAATAAGAGCACCTGCTTGTGCAAAAACAGATAGCAATAGAGGCAACAAGAATGACACCGGACCCTTTTGCAGTTCCAAGATTGCTAGTGGCACCAAACCCCAGTGAAGACCGAACATGACTAGAACCTGCCAAGCAGCCCCTAGAACGATACCATATAGCACCGGACTAAAATCATAGATACCTGTAAAGAGAGCACCTACCAAATCAGACGCCCAGCTCATAACTGGACCGATAACCAGAAAAGCCAGTGGCACTGTAATCAAAAGGGTAAAGAATGGTACGATAAAGACTTTGACAACATCTGGAATGATTTTTTTAAAGCCTTTTTCAATCTTGGCCCCAGCCCAAACAGCTGCAATCACTGGAAGGACCGTTGACAGGTAGCTAGATGTAGGGAAGATAATAGGAAGACCGAAGAAAGTCGAGAAAATTGGAGACTCAATCGGTGTACCAGCAAAAAGTGTATAAAAGCGGTTTTTTTCCGCTGTAAAACTAGCTGCGATATTTGGATAAACCAAAAGCAAAACCGATAGCCAAAGCGGTGAACTGATTCATCTTGAACCGTTTAGCAGCTGTAATAGCCAAAAATCAAAGGAAGAAACTGGAAGAGACCATCACCGGCTGCATTGAGCACAACATAAGCACCATCTGTATCAGGCACTCCAATAGCTGCCATAATGGCTACCACACCTTTGATCATACCTGCTGCTGACAAGGTACCGAGCATCGGCTGGAAGAGGCCTGATACAAGCGCAATGAAGCGGTCAAACAGATTTCCTTCTACAGCATCGTCATCTGCATCGACACTGCCTTCGCCAGAAATACCAGCAACTCTGAGCACCGTTTCGTAGACATCAGGCACATGATTTCCAATAACGACTTGATATTGACCTCCGGCCTTGACAACCGTTACAACCCCATCTCGCTTCATCAGATAGTCCGTGTCCGCCTTTGATTCATCCTTTAAGGAAAAAAACGTAAGCGTGTCACGCAGTGTACTAGTTTGGTAATATTGTCCTTGACCACCTACATGGGCAACAATGTCCTTAGCTAATTCGGTATAATCTTTAGCCATTTGGGATCCTCCTGTTCTATTTTTGATCACGCTAGACCTGTTCAAACTCCTGAAAAAAAGAAGAAACCTAGACGAATACCAAATGAGAAGATAGAACAGAGTTCTAACTCATTATTTGTATTCATCTAGGTTTTGCCTGCGTGATCAGCAACAATCCTTGTATCTAGTATAGCATATGATTTTTAAAATTGCAAGCGTTTTTCTAAAAAATTTTTAATGTTTTTAGAAAGTATCTTAAAAAGAAAAAGAGACTGAAAGCAAATGCAGCCTCTATTTTCTTCTCAAAATCAATCTTTTATATTGACATTCACTGTCAAAACTTGTCCATCTCGAACGACCTGCTTGCCAGCAATATAGACATCCTGAACATCGCTTCCTTTAACCGCATACACGAGGTGCGACAGCATATTTTCCAAAGGATAAAGGTGAATCCGCCCCTTTGGTTGAATAGCAATGAAATCGGCTTGCTTGCCCACTTCCAGACTACCAATTTTGTCCTCCAAGCCCAGCGCTTTAGCACCCTCAATCGTCAGTGCTTTCAAGGCTTGCTCAATCGTAAACTGACTTGCATCACCTACCCGCATCTTTTGAAGTAGAGCAGCGGTCCGACCTTCTTCAAACATATCCAGATTATTGTTAGAAGCGACAGAATCTGTTGCTAGACCAACAGTCACACCAGCAGCTAGTAAGTTGGTCACCGGAGCACACCAGAAGCCAGCTTGAGGTTGCTGATAGGATTGTGGGCGATGCTGACTGGTGAATTCGCTAAATCCGCAATCTCTGACGAATTCAGCTCAACTCCATGAGCAAAAAAATGGCTGGTTGCTCCAAGCAGCCCAAACCTTTCAAGAAAGCCAGAGGCCGTTTGCCGTAGCGTTCCGGGATAATTTTGTTTTCATTTTGGGTCTCTGCTACATGGATATGAAGCTTCAAATCCAACTCACGCGCTAAATCTACACTGCCTTTTTAGCAAATCTTCATCACAAGCATAGGGGAATGAGGTGCCACCATGACCTGAAAATCTTTGTCATCATAGGAGAGAATCTCCTCGATAATAGCCCGCGTACGAATCAGGGTCTCTTCTGCTGTTTCCGCTGGCGAAGTAAAGAGGGTTGGAGAGAAGTAACAGCGCATCCCCGACTGACGGACGGCTTGATAGACTTGCTTAATATCCACCCCATGAGGATTATACATGTCGTTAAAAGTCGTTGTTCCTGATAGCAACATCTCAGCCAGAGCAAATTGAACCGCTTTAGTAGTCACTTCTGCTGTAAACTGGCTCTCTGCTGGCCAGATATAATCCTCCAACCATTCATGCAGATTGCTGTCATCACGAATCCCACGTAGTAAAGTCATGGCCGAGTGAGTATGGCAGTTGACCAAGCCTGGCATGATCCAAGCTCCTTCATAGTCCACTGTTTCACTACATTTCCCTAACCAAGCTTGGTCATAGGGTCCGCAGTAGGCAATGTGGTCATCCTCCACCACAAGCAGGCCCTCCCGATAAACATGAAATTCGCTATCACAGGTCACCAGATTGACATTTGTATAAGCTTTCATCTGATATATCCTCACTTTCTAAACACTTGCACTCAGGAGATTTTAGCTATTATAACAGGCCTTATAAAATAGTTCAAGAGATTCTGATAGTTTATTCGAAATTAAGATAATCAGGGTCCGGTGTAATATATAATAATTGGCCTTTTATAAAAATACGAGGAAGACCTCATTCTTCTTGTAACTATATAAGACGTAGCTGTTAGCAGATTCATCTCCCCAGCCAGTCCAACTCCGACTGCAACATCTGCTACTGCAGCACCAAAAGGCGCTCAGTTGCTCTTTTTGTAAGATGCTGATCTAAATATAATGATTTTTTAAGTTTTTAATTTCCTGGTTTCTAAAGTTTCCAGTGAGGTATTTTTGGATCCCTTATCACTGCCTCGGGTTCCCCCAGAGCTTCTTTGACTTTTTCTTCAGTATAACCTTCATAACTAGGCACTTGAGCTTTAATTTGCCCGTCAGAGGAGTTGTAAGATACACTTCCATGTCCTTTTGCATAGATTTTTATCTTTTTGGAGCTGACTGGTCTCCTTCGTCCGAAGCTTCCCTTTTTTTCTGAGAATCCAGAATTATCCTTCTCTCCACTTTCCTTACTTGACGACTGGGTCTCTTTACTAGTTTTCTCTTCTTTACTAGTTGACTTAGTCTTTTTCTTCTGATTTTGAGCTTGAACTTTCTTCAGTTGGTTTATTCAAATTAGCCTGCCCTTTACCATTAGATTTACAAGCAGTTAGAGTGACAATCGTTAAAATAGTAAGTAAAAATCGCCGAAAAATCTTTTTAATTTCATCTTTCACTCCTCCTTTTTATTATGATCATTATCCCTTATCTAAAAAAATTTTTTTGTCAACGCTCAGCAAAAAAAGGCCATTAGGCCTTTTTATTTCATGTGTTGAAGCAGATAAGCATAACCTTCTGCTTCCATTTTTTTCTTTTGGAATAAATCGCAGAGCTGCGGAGTTGATGCAGTAGCGAAGACCGCCTGCTGATTCTGGACCGTCTGTGAAGACATGGCCCAGATGGGCGTTTCCAGAACGGCTGCGCACTTCGATACGCTCCATGCCATGACTCTTGTCTTCATAGTATTTTTAGAACATCTCTGGCAATCGGCCGGCTAAAGCTAGGCCAGCCGCAACCAGACTCAAACTTGTCACCAGCAAAAAGAGGGCTCACCAGTCGTCACATCTACATAAATTCCTTCTTCAAAAGTGGCATTGTAGGCATTATGGAAAGGGCGCTCTGTCGCACTGTTCTGGGTCACCTGGTACTGCTCTTCTGACAGCTGCTCTTTTAGTTCCGCATCTGTAGGTTTCTCATATTGGCCAGGATCGACCAAGGGCTGATAGGCGTCATTGACATTGATATGACAGTAGCCACCGGGATTTTTTTCTTGAGATAATCCTGATGGTAGTCCTCGGCTAGGGACATAGTGGCGCAAAGGTTCCAACTCAACAGCAATCTTTTGTCCCAACTGCTTTTCCTGCTCAACAAAGACCTGTTCAATGACCGCCTTATCGGCTTGATCCGTATAGTAAACGCCCGTCCGATACTGACGTCCTACATCATTTCCCTGCTTATTGACCGACAGAGGATCAATAACTCGGAAATAATAGAGCAGGATTTCCCGCAGACTAATCCTCTTTTCATCATAGATTAGATGAACCGTTTCTGCATGGTCCGTTTGATGAATCAGTTGATAGTTGGTTGATTCCACCTGTCCATTGGCGTATCCCACTGTCGTTTTCTTAATACCTTCAATGCGGGAGAAATACTCTTCCAAGCCCCAGAAGCAACCTCCTGCTAGATAAATTTCAGCCATAAAAACACCTCATTTCTTTGCGTCTATTTTCTCATAAAAGGAGTCGAAATTATAGCAATTTGATTAGAACTTTCTTCAAAATAATATGAAAAAGCTGGGTCTTAATGACAATCAACCCAGCCATGTTCTTCATTTCAAATCACAATAACGCTTGTATAGAAGATTATTCCTCTATATACTTCAATTTCCCACGGAAATCTTCTAGGTTTTCATAGCCTTTTTCTTCCATAATAGTCTTGAGTTCTGAGGTGATGCGCTCAAAGGCTGCTACACCTTCTTTATGAAGGGTTGTTCCGACCTGCACCATACTGGCTCCACAGAGGATATGCTCAAAGGCATCGCGCCCCGTCAGGACACCACCAGTACCAATGATTTGGATTTCTGGTTTCAGGCGTTGGTAAAAAGCATGGACATTAGCTAAAGCTGTCGGCTTGATGTACTGACCTCCGATACCTCCAAAACCATTTTTCGGACGAATGACCACTGACTCATCTTCTATATAAAGACCATTTCCGATCGAGTTTACACAATTGACAAACTTGAGCGGATAGTTGTTAAAAATCGCAGCGGCCTGGTCAAAATGCACAATATCAAAATAAGGAGGGAGCTTAATGCCTAAGGGCTTTTTGAAATAAACAAAAACCTCTGACAAAATTTTTTCCGTCGTTTCAAAGTCATAGGCAATCTGCGGCTTGCCAGGGACATTAGGGCAGGAGAGATTGAGCTCAGTAATCCCTTTAAAGTCGCTTGCCTGCACTTTTTTGAGAATGGTGTGCGTTTCTTCCGGTGACATACCGACCAAAGAAAGGAAGAAAGTACGATTTGGTTCACTTTCCTGGAGTTCCAGCAGGTAGTCAAGATAGTAGTCTAAACCATTGTTAGGCAGGCCCATGGAGTTGATAGAGCCCAGCGGAACATCCTGATAGCGCGGTTCTGGGTTTCCCTGACGAAATTCCAGCGTCGCTGTCTTGGTCACAAAGGTCCCCGCAGCAGAATCTTTGACTTCCGCCAATTCCTCTTTTGTCATGCAGGCAACACCAGCCGCATTCATCAGGCAGTTATCAAAATCAAAACCAGCAATCTGTGTCGATGTCGAAACCATAGTAAAAACGCTCCTTTTTTTCTTCTGAAGGCTAATGCTTCTTTCTCTTTTTCCTCATTATATCACCAAACTCCGCTTTTTCGTTTTTTAAACTGGATTTTTCTAACAAACGTTCGGGAATCTATTCGAAAGATAGTTTTGCAAATTTTCAGAAAATTCAACTTTTTTCTTTACACCCCAAAAAAATTCTGCTATAATGGCTCATGTAATAAAAATATAACAACAAAAAGGAGAACGATATGACATCTGCTAAAGAATATATCCAAAGCGTGTTTGCAACTGTGAAAGCTCGTAACGGGCATGAGGCTGAATTTCTCCAGGCTGTTGAAGAATTCTTCAGCACTTTAGAGCCTGTATTTGAAAAACATCCTGAGTATATCGAAGAAAACATCTTGGCACGTATCACTGAGCCTGAGCGCGTCATTTCTTTCCGTGTTCCTTGGGTTGACCGTGACGGAAAAGTGCAAGTTAACCGTGGTTACCGTGTTCAATTCAACTCAGCTGTTGGACCATATAAAGGCGGACTTCGTTTCCACCCAACTGTAAACCAAGGGATCTTGAAATTCCTAGGATTCGAACAAATCTTTAAAAATGTCTTGACTGGACTTCCAATCGGCGGAGGTAAAGGTGGATCAGACTTCGATCCTAAAGGTAAAACTGATGCTGAAGTGATGCGCTTCTGCCAAAGCTTCATGACTGAATTGCAAAAACACATCGGACCATCACTTGACGTCCCAGCCGGTGATATCGGTGTTGGTGGACGTGAGATTGGTTACCTTTACGGACAATACAAACGTCTTAACCAATTTGATGCGGGTGTCTTGACTGGTAAACCTCTTGGATTCGGTGGTAGCTTGATCCGTCCAGAAGCAACTGGTTATGGATTGGTTTACTATACTGAAGAAATGCTCAAAGCTAACGGTAACAGCTTTGCTGGTAAGAAAGTGGTTATTTCAGGTTCTGGTAACGTAGCTCAATACGCTCTTCAAAAAGCAACTGAACTCGGTGCTACTGTCATCTCTGTATCTGACTCAAATGGTTATGTTATCGATGAAAACGGTATTGACTTCGATCTTTTGGTTGACGTCAAAGAAAAACGCCGCGCTCGCTTGACTGAGTATGCAGCTGAGAAAGCAACTGCTACTTACCATGAAGGTTCTGTCTGGACTTACGCTGGGAACTACGACATCGCTCTTCCATGTGCGACTCAAAACGAAATCAACGGTGAAGCAGCTAAACGCTTAGTTGCTCAAGGTATTATCTGTGTATCTGAAGGTGCCAACATGCCTAGTGACCTTGATGCGATTAAAGTCTACAAAGAAAACGGAATCCTTTACGGACCTGCCAAAGCTGCCAATGCTGGTGGTGTAGCTGTATCTGCCCTTGAAATGAGCCAAAACAGTCTTCGTCTCTCATGGACCCGTGAAGAAGTTGATGGACGTCTCAAAGACATCATGACAAACATCTTCAACACAGCTAAAACAACTGCTGGAACATACGGACTTGGTACTGACTACCTTGCAGGAGCAAATATCGCTGCCTTCGAAAACGTAGCTAATGCTATGATTGCCCAAGGTATTGTTTAATTAGTCGATACATCCTATCGGAGGACTATCATGAACTTACGGCCAATAGAAATGAGAGACAATCCAGCTGTAGCGCAGCTCATTCGAGCTAGCTTAGAGGAATTTGGGCTTGACAAACCTGGAACTGTCTACTTTGATTCTCATCTAGATCATTTGGCCGACTATTATCAACATCAAGAGAGGGCAGCTTACTTTGTTCTGGAAGATGAAGGACAGCTCGTTGGATGTGGTGGCTTTGCACCTGTGTCCGATAAGATTGCTGAATTACAAAAACTGTATGTCACTAAAAATAGTCGTGGCAAAGGTTATTCCAGTCGGCTGATAAAGCTGATATTCCAGGAAGCCCGCCTAGCAGGTTATGAACAGCTTTATCTAGAAACCGCTACTGAACTAGCTACGGCCGTAGCCATCTATCGGCACTATGGTTTTACAGCACTACAACAACCACTTTCTAACGCTGCCGGCCACCCAGCTATGAATATCTGGATGATAAAATCCCTCTTATCAGATGAATAAATGTCAGTATACTCTGGCCGTCTCAAGGACATCATGACCAAGATCCTCAACGCAGCTAAAACTTACAGACTTAGCAAAGACTACCTTGCAGGAGAAAAATATCGCTGCCTTCGAAGAAAATGTAGCCAACGCTATGATTACCCAAGGTATTGTTTAAGCACAATTAAACTAGAATAAATCCGACTGCTTATAAAAGCAGTCGGATTTTTCTATATCTAATTTTTTTCAAAAAAATGTGCCTGCAGACTGCTTTTTCTTTTAGCTTCTCCAGCAGCTCATTTTTCCAGAAAAAGGACTCAGGTCGTCAAAAATCTTGACAAACCTTAAAGACAGTTTCTCTATCCATCTGACCATAAGCTAGTTCGTAATAGTCCTTATTATGATGCCAGTTCTGGTCATAGTTGTCATCTGTTCGCTGATAGTAAACGATATTCTGCTTCGGAGTCAGGTAAAGCTTCTGCGTCAGAATGCTTTTCTGATCTTTGGACAGCTTGCTGCGGCTGAAAATTTTAACACCTTGAAAAATCTTGCGCTCATGGATACCTTGATTTGTGACTTTCAATTCGACCCTTTTTATAGTGCATATAATCACCTCCAGAAATTACCTACATTATATCAAGTTCTGGTAGATTTTTCAAGCAAAAATGTTATTGCCAAAAAGTCTTTCGTCGCCTCTAAAAATCTCTTCTGTCGGTGTTACTGTGGCCTCAATAATGCTCTTGCCAGTATTTTTTAGATAGGCTTGTATCAGATGATAACCATAAGCATAGCCCGCAGCATAAGGCATACCAACCGGAATTTGACCCTGTATCTCTGCGATTTCATCACCGTAGAGATAAAGGGGCCATTTCCGCCATCCCAGTTAACTGAAGCTGACTTGAGATGATGGGCTTAATATCTTCTAACTGCTCGGAACTGGTTGAAGTAACCCAAGGCCCAATGAGATCTTTGCCATAGAGCTCAGCAGCAAACGACTCTGCCAGACCTTCACTGACTACCCAGTCTGCTAGTGTCGTCTGCTGGTTCCATTTGATAAATTGGAAGCGGACATTATGATTGCACTCGTGGGCCAACGCCGCCTGCACACGTGGTAAAGTATAGTCATTCGGTAGCAGACTAAGCATGAGGTAGCCTGGAATTCCACCATCTCCGCTGTAACCCTTATTGAGCTGGAGCATGGGCTTTTCTGGATTGCCCAATAAAATAGTAAAATGATAATCCTCAACCTCTAAGTCATAGCCAGCCTGCTCAAAAAGACCGATACTCCTCTTGATGGTATCTTGGCAATTTTGCCAGAGTTGATCAGAGCTCAGAGCGTCAATAGACGGTCTATCCTTTTCTGATAGAGTTCCGGGCAACAGATTCATAAAAGCCAAGTAGAAATAGAGCATCAAATCCTCCGGGTACTTTGCTTTTAAAGGAATGTGTTGAGTTTGGTATTTGGTTGCAAAAGGTGCTAATATTTTAGCTCGAAAGCAACCTTCTCTCTTTTCTAAAGGTAGCTCGAGCATCTCTTGATAAACTTTATCTGAACGAATCATATTGATTTGCATAATAATCTCCTTTCTTATCTTGTATTACTATACACCCTCCTCTAAGGTCAGAGTCAAGAAAAAGATTTTAAAACTTTTTATCTCAAATCTTCTTATCATTTATGAAATCAGCTACTTCCACTTGAAGATTTTTTGAGAAGATAGGGAATGACCAGCTAGGACCAGCATTGCTTTCACTAGCTTTCTATTGTATAATGGAGAAATACTCTGTGGCGCATTCAGATAAATACGAATCTAATGAGTATGATTTTTTTACTGCTTTCTAAGCAATTAAAAAGCCACTGAACTAATTCATCTATCAATGAGAGAGCTCTGCTTTCTTACAGCCAAGCTTCAGCAATTTCTTTAACTGTTGGAGCAGACATTCTATCGTAACGAAAGGAATAGCCATGCTTCATCGAATAATTCTTACTTGGAAAAACAAATCTTATTAAACGAGATTTCACTAGGTATCCTATGCGGGGCTTTATTAGCTGTCCTCTTTCCCCAAGCTTCAGCAATTGGCCTGTTGGGTGAAATTTTCGTTGGCGGTCTAAAAGCAATTGCCCCTCTCTTGGTTTTTGCTCTTGTAGCCAATGCTCTTTCTCAGCAGAAGAAGGGAGAGAAGAGCAATATGAAAACAGTAATTATACTCTATCTGTTGGGAACATTTGCGGCTGCCCTTGTTGCAGTTCTTATTGGCTTTGTCTTTCCGCTTGAAATTGATTTGGCAGACGCTAAACAGTCCCTCTCACCTCCTGACGGCATCGGACAAGTTCTAAGCAACCTTTTGCTAAAGCTAGTTGACAATCCTCTCAATGCTCTTATTTCAGCCAATTATATTGGCGTTCTCTCTTGGGCTGTAGTTTTTTTGGGATTGCCATGCGTGAAGCGAGTCATCACAGCAAGGACCTGCTTCGAACCTCAGCAGAAGTTACTTCTAAAATCGTCGAATGGATCATCAACCTCGCTCCCTTCGGGATTTTAGGTCTGGTTTACACTACCATTTCTGGCAAGGGATTTCAGGCTCTACAAAGTTATGGTTTATTGCTCTTAGTCCCTAATTGCCACTATGCTGATTGTCGCCCTGATCATCAATCCCCTGATTGTCTTTGCCATGCTTCGAAAAAACCCCCTATCCTCTTGTTTGGCGTTGCCTCAGAGTCAGCGGTGTTACAGCATTCTTTACACGTAGTTCTGCAGCTAATATTCCTGTTAACATGAAACTTTGTCGAGACTTAAATCTAAACCCTGAAACTTATTCTGTCTCGATTCCTCTGGGAGCCACCATCAATATGGCTGGTGCTGCGATCACTATTAATACTTTGACCCTTGCTGCTGTTCATACTTTGGGAATCCAAGTAGACTTTGCTACTGCCTTCGTCTTGAGCATCGTTGCGGCTGTCTCTGCCTGCGGTGCATCTGGAGTTGCAGGTGGCTCTCTTCTACTGATTCCTGTTGCTTGTAGCCTCTTTGGTATTTCTAATGATTTAGCTATGCAAGTCGTTAGTGTTGGCTTCGTGATTGGGGTCATTCAAGATTCTTGCGAAACTGCCTTGAACTCCTCTACAGATGTCCTCTTTACTGCTGTTGCAGAAATGAGAAACTGGCCTAAAGAAAATCGCTAATAAAAAATCCCCAAGCTCATCCTATCGACAGGAAAGTTTGGGGTTTTTATTTATTTTTAGTTGATTCATTGAAATGATCGCTATTTTTTTGATTTGGGCTTCATCCACTTATCTTCACCATAAGTTACGGTATAGGAATGCTCATCCCCCTGCTCACCATCAAACACTAAGTCGAAGCTAATCGTCTTCCCGAGAATTAAATCCATCCCTACCTGAGCATGGTCAAAGGTAGAACCATCTAAAAATATAAAGATTTCCTTTTTCATCATATAAGTCGAAATTATAGGGATTTAATAATATCCTCCGATTGGAAGTATTCTTAACCCTTACAGACACAACAACAGCAACCCCAGTAGCATCGTCACTCATCTTTTTACTAGTATCCATCTTTGCTGACTGAACAGTGATTTTTAGTTCCATTTTGAAAAAAGACAGCATCGCCAAAATAATGATTAGGATGCTCATTTTTATAATCGTAAGCTCGATTTGAACTATCCATCTTACCATTTATCTTCAAACTATCCTCTGAAAGGCTGAAATTAATGAGCAATAAAACAACTGTTACCAAAGATAGAATGATGACCAAGCCAGAACTGATGACACTGGTCCAAAAATAATGGCTGTTTATGTAAAGGCTTCTTAATTTGATAGAGATTCCCATCGGCATCAATCATTTCGTGTGGGGGATCATGTTTCATATTTTCTCCTCTGTCTAAAGGACTAGCTTTAGAATATTAATTTGGCAAATCAATGCCTTCCTTTAGTAAAGCTTCATGATAAAGTCTGTAAAAGGAATGGTAAATTTTAGTTTGAGTCCCACTTTGAACCATCATGCTAACACGAAAAACAAACTGGCTATTTTCTTCTAACTGAGGTCCCAAAATATCTGGCTCTTGTAAAATTTCAGGATAATCTTTAAGGGATGCTTGGTTGACTTTCTCAATCACACGAGCAATATTATCTAAATCTGTTTGTGCATTAATCGGAATATCAATCAAAACCCGCATATCTCCGCGCGAAAGATTGCTGACGACCATAATATTGCGATTAGGAATATAGTGAAGCGAGCCATCTGCATCCCGAATCTGAGTTGTTCGAATCCCAACACTAACGACTGTTCCCTGCTATATTGATAGGACCATTGGTCAAGCGAACGCTATCGCCCACATCTAGCTGGCGTTCCAAAAAGAATAAAGAAGCCATTGACCAGATCCGATAAAAAGCCTTGCGCACCCATCCCAATAGCTACTCCGGCAATCCCCTGCACCAGCTAAAAAGACTAGAAACTGGCAAAACCTAAAATGGATAAAATCCAATAGATCAAAAAGAAAAATAAAGGGCATAATTAAGAACATTCTCTATCAAGCGACTAATGGTTTTCTGTCTGGCGATGTCAGTACTAGAAAAATTTTAAGGATGGGGAGATAATTTTTCTGACAAAAGACATGAAGAAGCTTCTTGGCAATGTAAAATAAAAATAAATAAAAAGAGCAGAGAAATCAACTTGGAAACAGCATCATCTAAAAATAGCCGTCCAATCAAACTGCTTAAAATAACGAGAAAAAAATATTGCTTGAAAAAAACATTGCTTACCTCATACAATCCCATTTATCCCAGTACCAGAAGGAATATAATCTATTATAACACAAAGCCCATACTTGAAAAAAAGGCTGGGACCCTAAGAAAACTCAACAAAAAGCTGGGACAGTCTTTTGACTTGTCCCAACTTTCTTTATTTTTTCTCTCGACGCGCAGCCATAGGCAGAAGCAAGCCCTAGACCCAAGAGGGCTATCGGAGTGATAATATTCGTGATGAGAGTGAACCACCACTCAGTTGGATTTGTTGCCATCTTGACTTGTGGAGCCATACCTAGAATACAAGCAAAAGGCAGTGAAAGCAAATCCCCAAGCTCCCATAAGAAAACCTAGTCTACGATTTTTTTCATAAATTTGTATTCAACATTTTTTTAAATTTATCCCATTTACGATACAAGAACATATAGGCTACAAATACCCAAAGGAAACACATGGGAGAAACGATAGCATTGAGATTGGTCATCCATACGACCAGACCATCGATTTCCTTCAATCCAAAAAGTGGCAGTACAATGATAATTGCTACTAGTACTCCTGTTAAAAGATAGCCATTAATCAGCATTCCTGACTTGGTACGCTTGCGCAACCAGCTTGGAATAAAAATCTTTATCTGCACTACCCAAAAAGATTTGTAATGGCGCATCGATACAAATGGCTAGTGTAGACGCTTGTCCCTATTGCTTGGGTAAGAGCATAGATGGTAACTAAGAAATTGCCTATTCCCCAATGCTTTCCTAAAACAGCAAAAGCTTGGTAGGCGCCATTCCTCATCAAATCGGCTGGGATATGGTTGCTATCAAAAATCATGGCCATGGCAAGAGAGCCTAAAATAGCACAGGCTCCTATCATGACAACCATAGCTATCATACCTTTTGGAAAGCCCTTTGCAGGATTTTTTTCACTTTATTAACATAAGGAGAGATAGCTTCCGCTCCTCCTACTGAGAAGACTAAGAGTGCAATCGTTGTAAAATAGGAGAAGTCAAATTTTTGGAATATAAGTCGATAACTGGTCCATATGTTGAGTGGCCAATTGTAGATCTGGCTTAATCAATGGCACACCAACAGCCATTAGAATAAAGAGAACCGACATGACCAGCATGGCTCCACCGGCTAATGTTCCCCAAAAAAATTTCAAGGCTTTCAAACCCTTGGTCGAAATATACAAAAGGAGTAGGAAAGTTAGTAAAGAAAGGCAGACAATCATTGGCATGGATAGACTTTCCAAAATCCTTCCATTTCCTTGAAAGGCCCATCCTAAAAGCAATTAAGATTGTTTGAGGTTTTTGAGCCAAATATGGTATCTGCACAACCCAGTAGGTCCAAGCCGCAAAAAAAGCTAGCTGTTTGGTAGAGGTAAACTTAATCCAGTCACTAACCCCGCCTTCACTATCCTTAAATGTTGAACCTAGTTGCCCAACCATTAATGTGTAAGGAATAAAATAGATAATCAACAACAGAATCCATGAAGTGATTACGACAATTCCCTGCTGAGCAAAATTATTCACGACATTGCCTAAGCCCCAAACAATATTAAAAGGCTATCAAGGCTATCATGAGCCAACTTAACTGCTTAGAATCTTTTTCTTCCATACGATTTCCTCCTTCCAATCGCTAAAAAGCTCTTTTGTCTCTCAAATAGAGGCAGCAGTTGGATAACTTGTTAATATATTTCACTGTTATTATAACACTTTTAAAAAAATAAAATAAAAGCGCTTTCATATTTCGTTTCTGTTTCATTATTTCCATTAAAGAAGAGCATAAAAAGAACAATAAATCATCTGTACCTCTTGCTGATCCCTTCTCAACATTTAGAAAAAAATAAAAAAATTCCCTAGCTAAGCAGAGAATTCTTTTATTTTTTTCCAAACAATTTTTTAAAATAAAAAAATAGACTGAGGAACATCTGAAAAAAACTTGGCTTAAAAAAATCCTAAATGTTGCTGATCTTTGCTATCTAAAGCTACGGTGTGCTTAACATTTACAGTGCCATCATTATTCTCGATGATCTGATGTCCAAAAAGGATATCTCCAAACGGAGTCGCTGTTTTATCCCAAAATTCCTCAAAGGGTTTGACAAGTGTCAGCTGATATTCCATTGGGGGCATTCCTTCGAGTTCCATCGTCCCACAAGAACCTGTCTTAAATTCACCATTTAATGTAATATTTTTTTAAATCTTCTTCCCAATCATACCACTTTTTCAATATTTTCATAGTAACTCCATACATCTTCTTTTTGATGCTTTTATGGTTAAACTAAAACTAAATTCCATTACAAAAATCTCCTTTATAATATGTATGCTTATTATAAGTGTATTTACAAAAATTGTCAAATGGTTTTCCACTCTAGCATTAGCATTTCTTCTAAATGAGCTACCCGCTTTGGCTCTTCTTTTCATACTGATAAAATGGAATCAGAACGATGTCTTGGTCGTATGGCTTGATTTTCGCTCTCTTATTTAGCCATTTAGGCAATAGTGCGATTCCTTTCCCGTTTTCAACTAAGCTGATAATGTTCTCAAAAGAATCGATTTCTACAACTGATTTTTAAATGAGCAAACTTCATTAAGCTTTGTTTTCTAAAAAGGACAATTTTTCATCTTTATTAACAAATATAGGCATTTCCTCAGTAGCCTTTATGCTACTCGAACAAGCATAAACTGACTCAATATGTCCGATAGTCTCATCATAATGCTTTAAATTTTCAATTTTTTGAAAGCAAAAAATTTTATCAAAGTCTTCCTGATGAGCAATGATTGGTATATCCGAAGTTTTTTTGATATTAATCTCACTTTTATCCAAATCAATTGTTTGTGAATTATTAATATCGTGATTGAATAATAATTCTGAAATTAAGATGGATATTTTTTTGAGGTTTCACATTTCTTTTTAATTTCTCTAAATTGTTAGAAGTTTCCTTACAAAATTGATAAAATAAGTCTCCACTTTCTGTCGGAACTAAACCATTATATTTTTCTGTAAAATAATTTCGTATCTAATTCAGTTTCAAGCACTTTCAATCTAGCACTGAGATTAGATTGCGCATATTGTAAGATCTTTGAACTTTTTGTTTATTGACCTTGTCTCATAGATTGTCACAAAAATGCTCATATCATTAAAATTCATTTAAAAACACCCTATCACTTTTTTTATGATAATTATATCATTTTTCAAGTATTATTCAACATGATATAAATCATTTATACTGTCAATAGTTCATTAGAAAAAGGGGTACTGCTATGCAAGCAATGCAATATACTATAAAATTACCAGCAGATTATGATATGGATATCATTAGACAACGTGTCCGAAATACAGGTCATTTGATGGATGGATTCGACGATTTGTTTTTCAAAGTTTATTTAATCTCTGAAAAGTCTGAAGGCCAATTATTTAATAGTTACTGTCCGCTATATATTTGGAAAAATACCAACGGAATGACAAAATTCATATTTGATGGTTACTTTGATCATATTTTAAATTCGTTTGGCTGGCAAAATATTGAAATCGGAGTGACTTCATCAGTCGAAATATCTGATCATTTTGACTCAAGTAAATATGCTACATTAGAAGTCATTGATATAGAAGTATCTGAAAGTTTAAAATCCTTTACCATTTACGAGCAAATGCAAACCAACGAAAGCGGCAAAGTTGTTATTTTTAATCCTGATAAATGGAAAAAAATGTATCTTTACTTTTTATACCAATAAACCCGACACACAACTACCAACATTTGAAATTTTACACATTTCACAATAAGCACCTATGATAAGTAATAGGGAAACGCCTGAGCAAACACTTCTTCGCTATTTTTCACACTATGAGAGTATACTTGCTCTTCCCAAAATTGTATGACCTTTACTGTCATCAGCTAAATGAAAAAATCGTTACGCTATGTAACGATTTTTTTAGCTATGATATTAACTCAATTCCGCGATAATAGCCTTGAGTTGGTCTTTGGTGTGAACACCTGCGACTTGTTTAACGACTTGACCATCTTTCTTAAACAGAAGGGTCGGAATGGACATAATGCCAAATTCACGGGCAGTATTTGGATTTTCATCCACATCCATTTTGAGGATTTTCAGTTCGTCCTCATGGACTTCTCCTGCCAACTGCTCTAGAATAGGCGCCTGCATACGGCATGGACCACACCAAGTTGCCCAAAAGTCAATCAGAACCAATCCGTCTTTTGTTTCTTCTGCGAATGTTGCATCTGTAACTGCTGCTACCATAAATCTTCTCCTTTAATAGCTTACTTTTGTTAACATTTTACACCAAAAACAAGAGAAAGAAAAATATTTGCTACGGGTAAGGGATTAGTCACTCAATGAGAAGTGGTTGGTCATGAGATTGCTGGCATCCAAGAGAACCTTCTCCAAGAGCTGGTCTGTCGCTTCTTGCACCTTGTCGCTCATAGCTTGATTTTTCAGCTTCAAAGTCAACATCCCCGCCCTTAGCCAGAGCTTGGTCTACCCGACCGATCATTTCATGTCCCCAAGCCATGGTCGTTTTCCTGATAATCATCCAAGTCTCCGACATGACTACTAAAATGAGCATCAGCCAGTCCTGCAATCAAGCGATTAGCCCAGTAGAAAGAATCCGTTGAAACCTTGTCTGTCGTATTGGCAAAGTAGTCTGGTGTAGTTGAGACCTGAGTAAAGAAAGGAACGGCTGTATTGTAAGGCATAGAACCATAACAGATCCACTGGATGCCCGTTGTTTCCTGCGGTTGATTAGGACGCAACTGCAAGATAGCCGTCTGACTAGTTCGATTAATACCGATAGTCCGAAAGGCCCGTCTGCTGTGGTGATCTCCTTCTGCTCCATAAGGATCATAAGGCGAATCCTGATAGTGACTGCTCAGGACATACTTGACATCTTCGATCGTGATCTTGCGGTAAGGCTTGCGGCACCATGGAATAAAGAAACTCCTTGGATCTTGCTCCGCTTCTGGATTGAGAAAACGCTGGATATCCCAAGCTCGCGGTGTATTGTAATGGCGGTCTTTATCTTTCTGGCTGCCAAAAAGCATAGCGCGGATTGAAACCCTCGTCCGAGTAATTCAGATTGAGATGGTTTTCCTTGATAAAGTTTTGGAGATTTGGATGACAGAGGAAGTGCTCAGGATTGTCAAATTCAAAATAATCGCTGCCCAGCTGATTGGGATTGGTCACATAGGCATCATCCGGCACGCGCCGCGTCATCCAATGGTGGCCGCCAATGGTTTCCAGCCACCAGATTTCGTTGACATCTGAGATTGCAATCCCATTGGACTCATAAGTGCCGTACTCCTCTAGGATTTTCCCTAGACGAAGAACCCCTTCGCGAGCTGTCTTGATATAGGGAAGAACCAGCGTAAGGATATCTTCCTCGCTGATACCTGACTCTACCAAAGGATCAGCCCCCCAGCACGCGGCTGTTGGTCGTAATTGTTTCCGTCGCGCTGACAGCAACATTGTAGCTGTTAATTCCAGCTGCTCCCCAGATCCCATCTTTGGGAACTGCGTCTGGCACTGCCGTATAGCGGACTGGATTATCTGGCAAATCCATCTCGAAAGATGTCAAAACTGACTGATAATGACGGGGCTGGTCTTGTGGCTCCACTACGACAAATTTCTTGGGCGTAAAGACCCCATTTTGTGAATCCTCTGTACGAGCCACAATGGTTGAGCCATCATAACTGGCCTTCTTGCCTACCAAAATAGTCGTGCAGGAATCTGATGCATGCTTTATTCTCATTATTTTCCCTCCGGTACTCTTTATGCTACTTACATTATAGCAAAAAGCAGGCCCTCATAAAAAGAACCTGCTGTTATCTCTTCGCTGAAACTTCCAATGCTTTTATTTGATTTTTCAAGACATAGGTATGTTCTTTGTAAAGTTCATCAATCTCAAAATGCTCTAAATCTTCTTTCCTTGAGACAATATAATGCCCCTCTCTTTGATAATAGCCTAAAGGAATTTCCCGACTTATCTGTCAGACAGATTGTCTGCTGCTTAGTATCTACGCTGAAAGAAAATGCTATTTGATCTTTGGGGCGCCCGACCACTAAATAATCTTGACAAATCAGCTTGCCGCCCCACTTCTGATAGAGGTGATTTGCTTGTTCTCCGTCTCTGGTAAAGATGATCAAGGCCTCAACTTTCTTTTCATGCAGCCGCTCCCAAGCAGTTTGAAAGAGTTGACTAGCTATCCCTTGATTCTGAAAAATCAGGATGGACAGCCAGATTAGCGAAGTAAGCTATCTTTTTTCCTGGATAATATGGATAAGAATGACTTGCTTCTTCGGTGTAAATACCAATATCTAGAAGCCCTACAACCTGATCATCTTCCACTGCTATGAGCTCAACCGAATCTTGGTAAGGCTCTTCAGTAAACTCGTCCTTGCTGCGGCTCATATCATCAAAGAAAGGCGAAAAGAGATAACTCAAAGCTTTTGTATAAACCCAACTTTTCTCATAAATCGAGTCATAGATTTGTATTTTCATTTCTAGCCTCTTACTTAAATATCACAATCGTCGCACCGCTACCACCGGCATTTTGCGGAGCATAGCCGAAGGACTTGACGTGCTTGTTGCGGCGGAGGTATTTAGTCACTCCTTCACGGATGACCCCAGTCCCAATACCATGGATAATATCCACTTGAGCCATATTATTAAGAAGGGCCTGATCAATAAATTCATCTAGCTCTTTCATAGCTTCTTCGTAGCGCTTGCCTCGCAAATCCAGTCTAGCTCTAGGACCAGCAGTATTGGCCCGCTTAACCACATTGACCTGCTTGCGCTTAGGCTGCTGCTCTTTTTCAGCCTTGAGAAGATTAAATTCCTGCTCCTCTAGAGTCATCTTGATGAGACCTACCTGAGCTTCCCAGCGGCCGTCCTTGAGCTGCTTGACCAAGGTTCCCCGCTGACCATAGCTAGTGACTAGGATATCGTCTCCCACCTTGGGCGCCCGATTTTTTTCTTAGCCTGCTTGAGCACCTTATTCTTTGATAAATCAACCGTTTCTGGTGCCAACTTTTTGAGTTGAGACTTGGCTTCGATAATCTCATGAGGTTTGAGACTGGACTTAGCATGGAGATTTTTGAGAATGCTCTCACTCTCTGATAGAGCCAAATCAACGATTTCCTGAGCTTCCATGCGAGCCTTATTGAGCTCGGTTTCTTTTTCTCGGTTAAACTCATTGTAAAGTTTTTTGAGGGCTCGGTTAAATTTGAGATTTTCCTGCTCCACCTCGCGGATATTATCCAAGCGCTTGCGACTTTCCAGCGTCTGCTCCTCTAGGCGCTCAATAATCCGATTGACATCGCTGTCTGTGTCGGTCTGCTCTTGGGCATGACCAACGATAACTTCCGACAAGCCCAAACGTCGAGCAATTTCAAAGGCATTGGAACGACCAGGCACTCCCTGCATAAAGCGATAGGTTGGCCGCAAACTATCAGTATCAAATTCCATGCTGGCATTTTCCACCCAGTCCGTCTCAATCCCATAGGCTTTGAGCTCAGGATAGTGGGTCGTCGCCATGGTTTTAATCTGTCTTAGCCGCAAATCTTCCAAGATGGCAATAGCCAGAGCTGCACCCTCCTGCGGATCAGTCCCAGCTCCCAGCTCATCCAACAGAACCAGACTTTCGCTATCAACCTGCTCTAAAATAGAGACGATATTGGTCATGTGACTGGAGAAAGTCGACAAGCTCTGCTCAATGGACTGCTCATCCCCAATGTCCGCAAAAATCTGACTGAAAATCCCAACGCGACTCCCCTTGTCCGCCAAAATCGGCAGACCTGACTGAGCCATGATCTGAGCTAGCCCCAAGGTCTTCAACATGATGGTCTTACCACCGGTATTTGGCCCAGTAATGACAATCTCTGTCAAGTCTTGTCCGAAATGCAGGTCATTAGCTACTGCATTTTCAATCAGGGGATGACGAACCTGTAGCAACTGAATGGCTTGTGTCTCGGATAAGGCTGGCACTACTGCTCCTCGTTCTCTCATAAAGGCCAATTTGGCCATCACCAAGTCAAGATGACCGATAATCCAAGCATTGTTGGCAATTTCAGTTGCATGAGGGCGAATCATAGCAGATAGTTCTTGCAAAATTCGCAAGAGTTCGTAGCGCTCGTCCGCCTTGTAGTTGGAAATTTCCTCATTGAGGTTAACCACTGCCCTAGGCTCGATATAAATGGTCGTTCCACTGGCAGAAATGTCATGCACCACTCCTGGAATCCGATTTCGATAGGTGTTTTTTTAACCGGCAGCACATTGCGGCTATTCCGGCTGGCTATCACTTGATCTGCCAGCATGTCTCCCTTGTTTTTGAGAATTTCTTGCAAAAAGATCTCGTACCTTGCTTTTCATTCTCTTGGATCTTACGACGGATTCGCCCCAGATCCTCACTGGCAAAACTTTCAATAAAGCCCCCGTCGTTGACAGCTAACAGACTCCCTTGAATAGCAGGGAAATCGACTAGATTTTCAAAAACACGGTTCAATTCTTGAAGTCGAACATTTTCTAAATCATTATAAAAAAAGTAACCAAGTCATGCGAAACGCGCAAAACCTTTTTTTAAAAACAAGCAATTCCTCGATATTCAGATCACCATCAAGCTCCAAACGCTTGCTAATAGCAGTGATATCCTTGGTTGCTGCCAAATGAAAAATGCGGATCTTCTACTAAAATCTGCTCCATATCTGCAACTTCTAAAAAGGCTCTCTCAATTGCCTCTTTTTTTGTGGTCGGCTGTAAAACTTGTAATTCCAACTTTTCCCTGCTCCGTTTTGCAAAAAGCCTTGGAACAAGTCCTTTATTTTTATTAAATTCTAAGGTTTCTAATATTTTTTTGTATTCATGATAATATCTTTTTCTAGTGAAAAAAAGAACCCAGCTAGTAGAGCCAACTGAGTCCTTTTTATCCAATCATCTTGGTAACCCAAAAAAATACTTCAGGAGACTAGATGTGATTGGGGTATGGTTAATAATAAAGCTTGCTAAACCACTGTGATTTAAGCGATCTTGAATAAAAGCTAGTGGTACAGTAGCGAAAATCGTTAGGAACATTTCAATGGCAAATAAGGAAATGAGAACAGCAATTACACCGCTTGCAACATTATACCAACGAGAATCCGTATTCCCTTTAGGTACTAAATGGATAAAAATCCCGATGAAGCGACCAATCGCATAAACAAAGGTGTAAATGATGAAAAAAGCTAGGCCAGCGTAGAAGACTTTATCTAAATGAAAGAGCTGATTGTTAGGGAAATAATACGTTGTTGCTCCTTCTGTCGCACTCGAATAGGGGACCCACAAACTTAAAAAGCGGGCTAACCCCTGATAAGATTGACTAGCGATAAAAAAGGCTACAATAGCTGATAGTAAATAATAAGCTTGAAGAACAATCCCTCTAGAGTAGCCAATATAGAAGCTCCACGCTAGAATTAGTAAAATTAGTAGTGAAATAATCATAAAGGCCCCTCTGTTTGCAAAGATTTTTCTTTTATTTCAGTTAGGGCTTTTCGACGCAAACTTTCTAATTCTCTTTCCTTGTCATCAAATTCAATTTCACGATTTAACTGAGTCGACAGACTATTAATGGCAAAGCAAAATAGCCAAGGTTTCATCATCCGCTTGGGGCATTCTTTCCTTGATTGCTTGGTATTTTTCTGTCGCGACCTTTTCGACTTCCTCCATAAACAGATTATCAAAACCTGTTGTTAAAGTCATGGTCTTCTTTCCAAATGTAAACTTATATCGATTCAAATTTGCCATAAAATCACCTCGTTATATTATACCAAATATCAAAGCCTTTTTGTCAGGTCAGGGGCCACCCCTCTATCCTGCTTTTTCTAAAATATACTTGAAGATAAAAAAAGTCCGTCAATCTTTTTCAACTTTACTCTTTTTATGTTAAAATAGAAGGCATGGGACAATTCACCTTAACACCGAGTGAGCAGGAGATTCAAGCATTTCTTAAGCAATATAAAAAATATCTCAGCTCTAGTAAAAATCCTTATATCCGCTATTTTTTCCGTTTGGAGCAAGCAACAGCCAGCGTCTATACTTCTGGTAAATTACTCCTTCAGGGAGAAGAGGCAGATAAATATGCTCTTTTTTTCAAAGAGACAGCAGATATCACCCAGCCTCCACAGAAAATCACCTACCAAGCTATGATAGGAACGGATGAGGTTGGTAATGGTTCCTATTTTGGTGGTTTAGCTGTTGTGGCTTCATTTGTCACTAAAGAACAGGAGGATTTTTCTCAGAAAATTAGGTGTCGGAGATTCTAAAACCCTGACGGATCAAAAAATTCGCCAATTAGCTCCTATCCTAAAAGAAAAAATTAACCACCAAGCCCTGCTCTTGTCACCCAAGAAGTACAACCAAGTCATTGCTTCGGGTTACAATGCTGTCTCAGTCAAGGTTGCCCTTCACAACCAAGCCATCTATCTCTTGCTAGAAAAAGGAATAAAACCTGATCAAATCGTAATTGATGCCTTCACTAGCAGCACCAATTACCAGCGTTATGTCAAGCAAGAGCGAAATCAGGTTAGTCAGGCGATTCATTTAGAAGAAAAAGCTGAAGGAAAATACTTAGCTGTGGCTGTCAGCTCCATCATAGCCCGCGACCTTTTCTTGGAGAATCTAGAGATTCTGAGCCAGGAATTAGGCTACCAATTACCAAGCGGAGCAGGAGCTAAAAGTGATCAAGTGGCCAGTCAGATTTTGAAGGCTTATGGTATGGCCGGTCTTGAAACAAGCGCTAAACTACATTTTAAAAATACTCAAAAAAAGCAAAACAATTACTAGAAAGGTAAGTTATGTCTGGTTTTAGAAAATTTATGAAAGAATGGGGATTTTTTTCATCCTCTTCATGGCTACTTTGCTCCTCACCCGCCTCTTCCTCTGGTCTCCATTTTTGGTAAGTGGCCACTCAATGGACCCGACCCTTGCTGATGGAGAGTATCTGCTCGAAGTCCGCTATCTACCCATCGACCGTTTTGATATCGTTGTTGCTAAAAGAAACAGATGAAAATGGGAACGAGAAACGGATTGTCAAACGAGTGATTGGTCTGCCTGGTGATACCATCAAATATGAAAACGACCAACTCTATATCAATGGTAAGAAAACTGATGAACCTTACTTAAAAGAATATATTTTCTAAATTTAAAAAAAGGACAAATTGCAGTCGACTTATTCTTACCGGAAGATGTTCCAGCAAATTGCTGAACAAGCCAACTCTTTCACTCAGGATTCTCTAGGTAACTCAACATTCACTGTCAAAGTTCCTAAGGGACACTATTTCCTTTTAGGGAGATGACCGACTCGTATCACGAGATAGCCGAGAAGTTGGAAACTTCAAGGCCAGTCAGATTGAAGGAGAAGCAAAATTACGCTTCTGGCCACTCAATAAGATCGGTATCTTCTAAGCACCATTTGTTAAACAAATAAGAAGCAAGAAATAAAAAAGGCAGGACAGCAGGTTTCATTGGCTTGTCTGCCTTTTTTTCTAGGATGAGAGATATGGAATTCTATTTTTCAGGAACCGTCGAACGCATTATATTTGAAAATCCCAACAATTTCTTTAGAATTTTGTTGCTGGATATTGAGGACACAGATGCAGAATTTGATGATTTTGAGATCATTGTGACCGGAACCATGGCCGATATCATGGAAGGACAAGACTATACCTTTTTGGGGAACTCTTGTCCAGCATCCCAAATACGGGGAACAGCTAAAAAGTAACTCGCTACGAAAGAGCAAAGCCAACTAGTAAGGGCCTGGTCAAGTATTTTGCTAGCGATCATTTTAAAGGGATCGGTGTTAAGACCGCCCAAAAGATAGTGAGACCTCTATGGCGATAATACGATTGATCAGATCTTGGCCGATCCTGGCCGGCTCGTAACTATTAATGGCCTTTCTTCAGCCAATCAGGGAAGCCTTCGTCAGCAAACTGAGACAAAATTACGGCACAGAGATGTTGCTCTCTAAACTCGCTGAATATGGCATTCCTAATAAATTAGCCTTGCAGATTCAAGATACCTATAAAGAAGAAACGCTGGAAATTGTCCAAAAATATCCTTATCAACTGGTTGAAGACATTCAAGGTATTGGTTTCAAAAATAGCTGACCAGTTGGCCCAGCAACTTAGTATTGAAAGCGATGCTCCAGAGCGTTTCAGGGCTGGTCTTGTTCATACCCTTTTCAGCCAATCTATGGAGACAGGTGATACTTATATAGAAGCACGTGACTTGCTATCCCACACCATTGATTTGCTGGAGAATGCCCGTCAGGTTGAACTTGATCCTTCCTTGGTAGCGGATGAATTGGCCCACCTTATCGAAGAAGATAAGATCCAAAACGTTGAGACAAAAATCTTTGAAAACAGTCTTTATTTCGCCGAGGAAGGTATCCGTAGCAATCTGATTCGGATTCTAGAAAAAGGCAAACAAGAAACCTTTGATGCCCCAAAACTCGAAAGTATCATCGAACAAGTCGAGCAAGATTTAGGAATCTGCTATGACCATATTCAAAAGAAGGCCATCTGCGATGCCATTAATCATAAGGTGTTTATTCTGACGGGTGGGCCGGGAACTGGTAAAAACAACTGTTATCAACGGCATCATTGCTACTTATGCTGCTCTTCACAAACTAGATTTGGCTAAGAAACAGGAATTACCTATTCTGCTTGCTGCTCCGACTGGACGAGCCGCCAGACGAATGAATGAATTGACCGGGCTACCCAGTGCTACTATTCACCGGCATCTGGGAATGACTGGAGATGATGATATCAGTCATTTAGATGACTATTTGGATGCTGACTTCATCATTGTGGATGAGTTCTCTATGGTCGATACTTGGCTGGCCAATCAACTGCTCAGCAATATTTCTTCCAACAGTAAGATCCTCATTGTGGGGGATGCTGACCAGCTTCCGTCTGTCAGTCCAGGTCAGGTTCTGGCCGATCTTTTAAAAATACCTCTCTTACCCCAAACTAAACTAACAAAAATCTACCGGCAGGGAGAAGATTCAACAATTGTTACCCTAGCCAGTCAAATCCAGCAAGGACTTCTGCCGGCTGATTTTACTGAAAAAAAGGCGGATCGATCCTATTTCGAAGCGTCTGGCGAGTATATCCCTGATATGATTAAGAAAAATCGTAGCCGCTGCCATTCGTAGTGGCATCCCTGCCCAGGACGTCCAAGTCCTGGCTCCTATGTACCGAGGACCCGCAGGAATCGACCAGATCAACCAACTCATGCAAGATTTAATAAATCCATCAGAAAAAAAGACCAACTGGTCTTTGAAGCGCCAGACTGCCAATACCGGCAAGGGGACAAGGTCATTCATCTGGTCAACGATGCCGAAAGCAATGTCTTTAACGGCGATCTGGGCTATATCACCGACCTCTTGCCTGGCAAATACACCGACTCCAAGCAGGACGAGCTGACCATCAACTTTGACGGCAATGAAATCATCTACCCGCGCAGCGAATGGTACAAGATCCGCCTAGCCTATGCCATGAGTATCCACAAGTCTCAGGGCGGCGAGTTTCCCGTGGTCATCCTACCTATCACCCGTAGCAGCCACCGCATGCTCCAGCGCAATCTGGTCTACACAGCCATTACCCGGGCCAAGAGCAAGCTGATCCTGCTTGGGGAAAAAGCAGCCTTTGACTATGCTGCAAAAAAACACTGGCACCGCCCGCAAAACCTATCTGGTCGAGCGTTTTTGCTGACCTAGAAGCTCCACAGGAACTTAGCTACACTCCTGTGGATAGGTTGGAAAAAGCTGTGGAAAACTATGTCTTGACAGAAGAAAATTTCCTGAAAATCGACCCCTAATCGGCCTGACCGAGGAAGATATCCACAGTATATTCAGCACATAAATAAAAAGGCTGGGACAGAATTAAATTTTTAGTTCTGTCCTATCGCCTTTTTTTATGCCTTATTTTTCTGGCTAAAGAGCTGCAGGAGCTCATCATTAAAGATATCCATGCCGACCGAGGTCATCATAAACTGCAGAAAATGGAAGCGTTCTGGCAGTTTTTCAGGATCGCTTTCAAAAATGGTCCCATGCATCCAAAAATTCACCAGCAGCAGAAAAAAACTTCCGCAGCCTGGTCCGGATACTGGGTCCGAAGGGAACCATCTGCCATGCCTTTTTGATAATGTCACTGACCAGAGGGGCGCCTATCCGCAGATTGTCCCGCATCATGGTCAAAATAAAGCCTGCGTCCTTCTCATACTCACCCACAATGCCGTCCGTAGCCCGGGCTGTCTGACTTTCCAGATTAGACTTGAGGATGGTCTGCAGCTGCTCTCTGCCAGTCAGATTTTCCGTAGCCTTGAGCCACTGCTTCATCTCTTCTTCCATCAGCTCCTGCCGGCTCCTAATCACCGCCAGGACAATCTCATCTTTTGACTTGAAATGATGATAGATAGCCCCCTTGGAGATGCCCGCCGTCTGAGCGATGTCCTGCATACTGGTCTTTTCGGACCCCTTTTTGGATAAAGAGCTGGGTTGCTGTATTTAAAATTTTTTCTCTCATGGCCTGGGATTTGTCTTTTCGTTGCGCCATTCTATTCCCCTTTGTTTCTAATATAGCTTTATTCTAACAAAAAAGCCGGAGAAATACAAAATCATAAAAATATCTTTAAGCCTTGTCTTGCTGATCCCTTTGATACCAAAGATAGATACTGTAAGCCGCCATCAAGATATAGCCTAGGAAAAAGAGCGGATTTTCCGTCCCCTTCCCCAGGAAAATGCCTTCACCAATGGTATTGATGGCCCCGTGGAAAAGAACACAGTAAAGGATGGACTGACTGACCTTGTAAAGAGCCGCTAGCCAGAAACGGGCGAGCAGGCAGGCGGCAGTAAAGACTAGAAAAGAAGTCCCTGCCTGACTGCTGCCGGGCATAAAGAAGAGGGCAGATGCCAGACAGCCCAGATTAACCCAGCTGTTACAGTTGCTAAGGGAAAGGGCAGAAGCTTTTTCCAGAGTCGGCTGCAGGAAGCCCTGCCAGCCAATCTCTTCATTGCCGCCTGTCAGAAGAGTCGTCATGAGAAAAAAATCAGGGCAATCCTGAGAAGGCTAAAACCAGGCAGGAGCGGGCTCCAAAAGACTATGGAAAGGGTATAAAGAATTGTCAAAATCAAGAGATGGACCCAAGTCCTTTTTCGGGCCGATCCGATAGAAGCTAAGAGCTCCTTGAACGATTTTCCTAAGACCAGTTTGGCTCCAATGGCCGGGCCAAAAACACCAGCGATGGTTAGGACCCGGAAATAATAGGAATCCTCAGGAAAGCCGAAGCCAGCCAGGCAGACCAGCTGATACCAAAAGTCCAAAGCAGAAACATTAGAATTTGCTTGACAGATGAGGAATCTTTATAGCTTCTAGCTTGCATCTTTCTCAGCCCCTTTCCGGTTGCCCTTCCAATACCACCAACCGACCAGCAGTGCGGTCATGACCAGATTAGCAGCCTGGAAGCTGAGATACCTTCCGCCATTTGTAGCACTGCCGACAATCGTCGCCTGAGCAAAGTTAATGCAGCCGTGAAAGACCATGCAGGCAAAGACAGAGGCCGTCTGCTTGTAGAGAACCGCCAGACAGAAACTGAGCAAGATACCAAAGGAGAGATAGAAGGGCAAAAGAAACCTGACTTTTGACTCGTTCCCGGAATCAGCCAGAGGGGCAGATGCCAGGTCACCCAGACCAGAGCCGTGACGACAGTTGCCAGAGGGAAGGAGAATTTTTTTCTCCAGAGCCGGCTGCAGGAGGCCCCGCCAGCCCAGTTCTTCATTCCCTCCCCCAGCAAAGGTGACAAAGGTCCAGCCCAGAGGAAACATCAGAACGGCATTCAGAGGTGGCAGGGCTGGATTGGCGATAAAAAGGGTCAAAACCCGAACCAGACAGAAGGCCAGCATATAAATCCACCAGCCCTTAGCATGAGAAAAGATAAAGTCCAGCATCTTCTTAGGATAAGAAATTTTTGAGGCTGATAAAAGTTCCCAAGGACGGTCCGAAGCCACCGATGAGAAGGAGAGCAAAACCCAAAGGCTCAGACCCGCTGGTCAGCTTCAGGGCGGCTAAAATATACAGAATCAGCCAGGATCCCCAGCTAATACCAAAGGTCCAAGCTAAGAAAGGCCAAATATGCTTGGGTTCTGGCCCTACATGTGTTTGTGTGTTCATACGATAACTCCTTATCAAATGTAGAATAATGAAAAGTCATCCGAAAACTGGACAAAGTCATCCTTTACTCTTAGTCTTTCAGATGATTGCCTGTTTTGAAACGCAGATTTTTAAAATCCGGCCGTTCGGTTTGTTTTATTATAAAAAATAAAGACCTGCGCCAAATAGAAAACGTAGTCTTTTACTCCTTGCCTAAAATAAAAAGCAAAGATAGACTAAATAATGCTAAAAAGCTATGTCAGCACCGTTTAGCTACTGCCTGCTGCTTTTTAGTTTCTAAGTTCTCCTGACTCTGATGCTTAAGACAGGCCATTTCTCTGCTACTTGCTCCTTTCTTGATTTTGCAATCGCCGAATTTGCCAGAGATTGGAGGCAAGGCTCAGACCCCCCTACTGCCATAATACCCAGTCCTCGCCAAGGGCTAAAGACAGAAGTCAGCAAGCCACCAGCAAGGACAGCATAGCTAGCTTTGACTCCCCACTTAGAATAGCGTATGCCATTCTCACCCCTGTGTCATCTTTTCCAGCTGCACCTTACGTTTTTTTCTGCCTGCTGCTGCAAAAACTCTTTCTGAACTTCCAGCTGCCGATCCAGCTCCTGATTAAACTTGAGGATGTGCTCGCTTGTTTTTTTCTACTACAGATTTCTTCATTTCTGCTCCTTTCTTTTTTAAAAACCGACCGGACGGTTTTTTTATTTTTACAAACTCAGTATAACAGACACAGAAAAACTTTGTCCAGTATTTTTTTCAAAAAGATTATTTTTTTGCTCAATGAAAATCATCAGCCAACTTAGAAACTCGTCACAAGCAACTCTCTCATGCTAAAAAAACTATATCTAAAAAAAGCCCGGTAACGAACCAAGCCTTTATCTTTATTCAAACCCCGTCACTGTCAACCCCTAGCAGACGAATACCTCGTGGTTGTTCTTCCAAGCTATCGTAAATCTCATGAGCCGTTCGCTCGATTTGCTCCTTGTCTTGAGTGGCTAGATTCAAACTTTTCCTTTTAGTCAAGGTGGAGAAATCGGCATAGCGGATTTTCAGAACGATGGTTCGTCCTTTCTTATCATGCTTAGTCAAGCTATTTTCTACCTTCTGAGCCAGCAGGGTCAGCTCTTTCTTGATATCCTCCTCACTATAGAGCAGTTTGGCATAGGTCCGCTCCTTCCCAATCGACTTACGGATGCGGTTGGATTTGACTGGACTATTACTGATGCCACGCGCTTTACGATAGAGATCAAAACCAAAGCGACCAAACTTATCAATCAGGGTCATTTCTGGTATCTTGAGCAGATCTGCACCGGTATAAATACCCATGTCATGCAGGCGCTGGACGGTCTTTTTGCCGACTCCGTGAAACTTGGCAATATCCATAGGCGCCAGAAAGGCCTCTGCTTCCTCAGGTAAAATAACAGTCAGACCATGAGGCTTCTCATAGTCGCTAGCGATCTTGGCAAGAAATTTATTATAAGATACGCCCGCTGAGGCTGTTAGTTGCAGCTCCTTCCATATATCGTGCTGAATCAGCTTGGCTATTTTTGACTGCAGATTTAATCCCAAGCTTGTTTTTCCGTTACATCCAGATAAGCCTCGTCGATGCTCATTGGCTCAATCAAGTCTGTATAGCGTCTAAAAATCTCTCGGATCTGCAAACCGACCGTCTGATATTTTTTTCGTAATTTCCCGAAATAAAAAAATCCCTTGTGGACATCGTTCGTATGCTTCCTTGGAGCTCATAGCAGAATGGACACCAAACTTTCGTGCTTCATAGTTACAAGTAGAGACGACGCCACGACCACCTGTCAAGCGTGGATCACTGCCGATGATGACAGGATGCCCCTTTAGCTTAGGATTATCCCTGACTTCGACCGCAGCAAAAAGGCATCCATATCAATATGAATGATTTTTTTCTTGATGTGTCATTAATTAAGGGAAAAATCAACATTCCAGTCGCCTCTTATTCTTGTTTTTCCAATTCTAGTATAACCTTTTTCTCATATTTGCCCAACTATTTGCTGAGAAATTTCTCTCATCCATCTATATAGTACACTTTTGGGGATTTCAGACAACTGTATTATAAAAGAAAAGGCTTACATATCCCGAAAACACTTTGTGTAAACGATTACTCTGTGTTATACTTTAACTATACAAATGTAACAGATACTTGTTACTAGAAAGATAAAGAGGAATTTAACATGGTTGTTAAAACTGTTGTCGAAGCACAAGATATTTTTTTGACAAGGCTTGGGAAGGCTTCAAAGGTGAAGATTGGAAAGAAAAAAAGCAAGTATTTCACGCTTTGTTCAAGCTAACTACACTCCTTACGATGGAGATGAAAAGCTTCTTAGCAGGTCCAACTGAACGCTCTCTTCATATTAAAAAGATTATTGAAGAAACAAAAGGCTCACTATGAAGCAACTCGTTTCCCAATGGACACTCGCCCAGCTTCTATTGCAGGTATCCCAGCTGGTTACATCGACAAAGATAACGAACTAATCTATGGTATCCAAAACGACGAACTCTTCAAATTAAACTTCATGCCAAAAGGTGGTATCCGTATGGCTGAAACAACTTTGAAGGAAAAATGGTTATGAGCCAGATCCAGCTGTTCACGAAATCTTTACTAAGTACGTGACAACAGTTAACGATGGTATCTTCCGTGCTTACACTTCAAACATTCGTCGTGCTCGCCACGCTCACACAGTTACTGGTCTTCCAGATGCTTACTCTCGTGGACGTATCATCGGGGTTTATGCCCGTTTAGCCTTGTACGGTGCTGACTACTTGATGGCTGAGAAAGTGAATGACTGGAATGCTTTGACAGAAATCGATGAAGAAACTATTCGCCTTCGCGAAGAAGTCAACATGCAATACCAAGCACTTGCTGAAGTTGTTAAATTAGGTGACCTTTACGGAGTTGATGTTCGTCGTCCTGCCTTCGATACTAAAGAAGCTATCCAATGGACAAACATTGCCTTCATGGCAGTCTGCCGCGTCATCAACGGTGCTGCAACTTCTCTTGGACGTGTGCCAATCGTTCTTGATGTCTTTGCCGAACGCGACCTTGCTCGTGGCACTTACACTGAAAGCGAAATCCAAGAATTTATCGATGACTTCGTTTTGAAACTTCGTACTGTTAAATTTGCTCGTACAAAAGCTTACGACCAACTTTATTCTGGTGACCCAACCTTCATCACAACTTCTATGGCAGGTATGGGTAACGATGGTCGTCACCGTGTTACTAAGATGGACTACCGTTTCTTGAACACTCTTGACAACATCGGTAACTCACCAGAACCAAATTTGACAGTTCTTTGGACTGACAAATTACCTTACAACTTCCGTCGCTACTGTATGCATATGAGCCACAAACACTCTTCTATCCAATACGAAGGTGTAACAACAATGGCGAAAGATGGATATGGCGAAATGAGCTGTATCTCATGTTGTGTATCTCCACTTGACCCAGAAAATGAAGAACAACGCCACAACATCCAGTACTTCGGTGCTCGTGTAAACGTTTTGAAAGCTCTTCTTACTGGTTTGAACGGTGGTTATGACGATGTGCATAAAGACTACAAGGTATTTGACATCGATCCTATCCGTGACGAAGTTCTTGAATTTGAATCAGTTAAAGCTAACTTTGAAAAATCACTTGACTGGTTGACTGACACTTACGTAGATGCTTTGAACATCATCCACTACATGACTGACAAGTATAACTACGAAGCTGTTCAAATGGCCTTCTTGCCTACTCACCAACGTGCGAACATGGGATTCGGTATCTGTGGTTTTGCTAACACTGTTGATACATTGTCAGCTATCAAGTACGCTACCGTTAAACCAATCCGTGACGAAAATGGCTACATCTACGATTACGAAACAATCGGTGAATACCCACGTTGGGGTGAAGATGATCCTCGTTCAAACGAATTGGCTGAATGGTTGGTTGAAGCTTACACAACTCGTTTGCGTAGCCACAAACTTTACAAGAACGCTGAAGCTACAGTATCACTCTTGACAATCACATCTAACGTTGCTTACTCTAAACAAACTGGTAACTCACCAGTCCACAAAGGAGTATACCTCAACGAAGACGGTACTGTGAACTTGTCTAAACTTGAGTTCTTCTCACCAGGTGCTAACCCATCTAACAAAGCAAAAGGTGGCTGGTTGCAAAACTTGAACTCACTTGCTAGCTTGGACTTCAGTTACGCAGCTGACGGTATCTCATTGACAACTCAAGTATCACCTCGTGCGCTTGGTAAAACTCATGACGAACAAGTAGACAACTTGGTAACAATCCTTGATGGTTACTTTGAAAATGGTGGACAACACGTTAACTTGAACGTTATGGACTTGAAGGACGTTTACGACAAGATTATGTCTGGCGAAGACGTTATCGTTCGTATTTCTGGTTACTGTGTAAATACTAAGTACCTCACTCCAGAACAAAAAACTGAATTGACTCAACGTGTATTCCACGAAGTCCTTTCAATGGATGATGCTTTGAGCTAATAAGTCATTAAATTAAACTATAAAGGAAGATTGGTTTATTTCCAGTCTTCTTTTTTTGATTTTTACATGGAATTTTTTTATGAAGAAGCTTCTGAATTTTTGCTATAATAGAAGAAAGTTTAGAAACACTTGGAAAGAGATTATGGAAGAGTCAAAAAGAATTTAATCTAGCTGTAGATGTCATCATGCTAGCTGGCACCCTCTTATTGCAAAGTGGATCCGAAATCTACCGAGTTGAAGATACCATGATTCGGATCGCTCATTCGCAGGGGATTATTGATTGCAATGCTCTAGCTATGCCAGTTGCGATTTTTCTTCTCAGTCGAGAATACGAATTTCTCTCGTATGAAACGTATCGTGCATTCAAATTATAATATTGAGAAGGTCTGTGATGTCAACCAAGTCTCTCGTCAGTTGACCAGCGGTCAATTAACCTTGCAAGAGGCTTACGATGAACTCTTACGTCTCAAAAAAACAAGCGTCTGCCTTACAACAAGAAACAATTGACCATTGCAGCTACGCTCAGTGCCCCATTTTTTCCATCATGTTTGGAGGAAATTTTTTTACGATGCACTTGGCGCTGCTGTGGCAACCTTCTTTGGCTTTACCTTTTTCACTGTACGCTGAGAAGTATGTACGAATTCCTTTTTGTTACAGCCTTTGCAGGTGCCTTTGTTTTTTTGGTTTGTTAGCACAGGCCTGGGCCCGCTACTCTGGTTTTAACTCAACTGCAGACTTGATTATAGCAGGCTCTGTCATGCCTTTTGTTCCTGGGATTGCCCTGACTAATGCTGTCCGTGACATCATGACCAATCACATTAATTCGGGAATGAGTAAACTTTTTGAATCTCTTCTCATTACCCTAGCTCTTGGTGCGGGTACTTCCGTTGCCCTTGTATTAATGAAATAAAGCTATGACAATACTAACATTTTTCCTTCAAGCTCTTGCAAGTTTGTTGGCTATTATCACTTTTCTTATCGTCTTAAATGTCCAACGCAGAATGCTAATTCCAGCTGGTCTACTGGGGATGTCTATCTGGCTTCTTTATTTACTTTTTAAAAGGCCCGACCAATGTTATCGTAGCCACCTTTGTAGCTGCTATCGTCGGATCTTGCTGTAGCCAAATTATGAGTGTTATTTATAAAACTCCTGCAGTTGTATTCATCCTGTCAATTCTGGCCCCTTAGTCCCTGGCTACCTCTCCTATCGAACAACCGCATTCTTTGTAACTGGCGATTATAGTAAGGCCATGGTTAATGCCACCTTAGTAGTCATCTTGGCCCTCGTTATTTCGATTGGGATGGCCAGTGGTACAGTTGCGTTAAAACTTTTTAAGTATATTCAAAAAGAAAGCACGTCCACTATTGAGTTGACTATAAAGTCTAAACAATTTTGATGCTTCTGATTAAATCTTAGTAAAAAAATAGGTTTTTCACTAAGATGTTTTTAAGTTCCCTGTCTTTGTTCGACGGGGCTTTTTTTATCAGTTTTATTTTTGAATTATGGTAAAATAGATGTTGAAATACTCTTTGATAATCATATCAAGATATGAGGGTTTTAATATGAAAATAGGAATCGATAAAATTGGATTTGCAACCTCCAATTATGTCTTGAAGTTAAACGATTTAGCGGCAGCGCGTGCTACCGATCCAGAAAAAAACTAAGCAAGGGACTCCTGCTTAAAGAACTCAGCATTGCTCCTCTGACAGAAGATATTATCACCTTAGGAGCTGCAGCTGCAGATCCCATTTTGACAAGTGAAGACAAAGAGAAGATTGACATGGTCATTGTTGCTACGGAGTCAAGCATTGATCAGAGCAAGGCAGCGGCCGTTTTTTTATTCATGGCCTTTTGGCGATCCAGCCCTTTGCCCGGAGTTTTGAGATTAAAGAAGCCTGTTATGGTGCTACTGCAGCACTTGACTACGCAAAACTCCATATCGAAAAATATCCAGATAGCAAGGTCCTCGTTATTGCCAGTGATATTGCCAAATATGGTATTAATACTCCTGGTGAACCAACTCAGGGAGCGGGAGCTATTGCAATGTTGATAAGTAAGGATCCTCGTATCTTAATTTTTAATGAAGATAATGTCGCTCAAACTCGTGACGTTATGGATTTTTGGCGTCCAAATTACTCGACAACGCCTTATGTAAATGGACTCTACTCTACCCAACAATACTTGGATTGTTTGAAAACAACTTGGGACGAGTACCAAAAGCGCCACAAGCTTTCTCTCAAAGATTTTGCAGCCTACTGTTTCCATCTTCCTTATCCAAAACTGGCTCTTAAAGGTCTCAATAAAATCATGGATAAAAGCCTTCCTCAAGAGCAGCAAGATCAGCTTAAGGAAAACTTTGAAAAGTCAATCCTCTACAGTCAAAAAGTCGGAAATATTTACACAGGTTCGCTTTTCCTAGGTCTTTTGTCCCTCTTAGAAAACTCAGATAATCTTAAGGCTGGTGACAAGATTGCTCTCTTTAGTTATGGTAGTGGTGCTGTAGCAGAAATTTTCAGTGTTTCCTTAGTTCCAGGCTATGAAAAACAGCTGTCACGGACACGTCTGGAGGAACTAGACCAGCGTCAAGCTCTTTCTGTTGAAGAATACGAGCATATCTTTTTGCAGAAGCTAAATTGGATGCAGAGGGTAATGCTAGCTTCTCTGGCTATGAAGACCAAAGCTTTGCTCTGGCGGAAATTGCAGAGCACCAGCGTAAATATATCAAAGTTGAGAAATCATCATGAAAGTAAACTGGACTGGATTCTCCAAAAAAACTCCTGCTGAACGGCTGCAGATGCTGAAAGAAAAGGGACTTTTACAAGATGAATACTGGCAGCTACTAGACAGTCAGCAGACTTTGCCTCTGGAAACGGCCAATCAGATGAGCGAAAATGTCCTGGCCACTCTGGCCCTGCCCTACTCTCTGGTGCCAGACTTTCTGGTGGATGGCAAAAAGCTATCAAGTTCCATTTGTGACAGAAGAGCCATCTGTTGTAGCAGCGGCTAGCTTTGCGGCTAAGATTATCAAACGTTCAGGCGGATTTGAGACAGAGGTCCACAAACGCCAAATGATTGAGTCAGATTGTCCTCTATCATGTTGAAAAAGGTCGACCAAGCTGTTAAAGATGTTCTCAGGAAAAAAAGAAAGAGTTGCTGGAACAGGCCAATCAAGCCTATCCATCGATTGTGGCCCGTGGCGGCGGTGCTAGAGATTTCTGGCTGGAGCAAAAGGATGACTTCCTCATTTTCTATCTATCTGTGGATACGCAGGAAGCCATGGGAGCCAATATGCTCAACACCATGCTGGAGGCTCTCACCCTTCCTCTAGAAGAGCTGACTGGCGGTAAGAGTCTGATGGCTATCCTGTCAAACTATGCAACAGATAGCCTCGTAACAGCCCGCTGTGTCATCGACTATCGCTTTCTCAGTCGGGATAAGGCTGAGGCGGAGCTTCTTGCAGATAAAAATGCAGCTGGCTAGCAAGCTAGCCCAGGTCGATCCTTACCGGGCAGCTACCCACAATAAAGGCATCTTTAATGGTATTGATGCTTTGGTACTGGCTACTGGAAATGACTGGAGGGCTATAGAAGCTGGCGCTCATGCCTATGCCAGCCGAGAAGGAAGCTACCGTGGCCTCTCTACTTGGACGGCAGACCCAGACAAACGCCAGCTTCATGGTCAGATGACCCTGCCCATGCCCATTGCAACTAAGGGAGGTTCCATCGGCCTCAATCCCGCAGTAACAGCCAGCTTTGACTTGCTGGGGCAACCTCAGGCTAAGGAATTGGCATCCCTCATCGTATCGGTTGGATTGGCACAAAACTTCGCTGCCCTCAAAGCCCTGGTCAGCACTGGCATCCAAGCCGGACACATGAAATTGCAAGCCAAATCTTTAGCATTGCAAGCTGGAGCTCAAGGCGAAGAAATTGCTACTGTAGCCAATCACTTAACAGCCATGAAAACTTTCAACCTCGCTACTGCTCAGGAAATCCTAGCTGACTTACGAAAACAGGACAAGTAAAAAGGCCTTGATGGCCTTTTTTGTATGTCTTTATGCTATTTATTGAATCTGTTTCTGAGCCTCTTTCAGCCGCCCATAGAGTAGATAAGGTACACTCTTTAATTCTTGCAAGTTTCGGCAGGACAGGGCGCACATGATGAGACGCAGATCTGATTTCCAGCCTTCTACAATATCAATAACCTCTTCCACCGAGTGATTTTCCACCAAGTCCAGCATGGTGCGAGAGAGGCCGACTGCCTTAGCTCCTAAGACAAGGGCTTTGATCATATCCAAAGGATGGCGGACACCTCCACTAGCCAAGAGTTCGACCCTCATCGCGCAGTGGTTGAAGAGCTAGCAGGCTTTGCAGAGTAGATTGCCCCCAATCATTGAGGTAGTCACGATTGCCACCCCGCTGATTTTCAATATAGGCAAAGCTAGTGCCGCCCCGGCCAGAAATATCAAAAGTCTGAATACCCAAGGAGCGTGCTTCTTCGACAGTAGAGCAATCCATGCCAAAGCCAACTTCTTTAAGAATGAGGGGAAGATCCAATCGCTGACTATAATCCGCCAAGTGCTGACGCCAAGAACGAAACTCCCGCTCGCCCTCTGGCATCAGCAATTCCTGCATGAGATTGACATGAATCTGCAAAAAGAGGGGCTGCAAATCTGCTACTGCCTGCTGGGCGGCTTGATAAGGCTTGTCTAAGCCGATATTGGTAGCCAGCAATAAATTAGGCCGACCAACCGCCACCTGATAGGAAGTGTCAGAAGGATTTTTCAAGGCTGCACTGTAAGAGCCAGTCACAAAAAGAAGGCCACAACTTTCAGCTACTTGAGCCAGTTTCTCATTGATTTGACCGCCTTTTTGGCTGCCGCCAGTCATGGCATTGATATAAAAAGGAAAGTCCCAGTCACGACCAGCAAAGTGAGTAGATAGGTCAATCTCCGCCAAATCATACTTGGGCAGAGAACGGTGAACCAGTTCCATTTCATCAAAACTGTTGTAACCCGGACGCTGCTCTAAGGCGTATTTGATATGGTCGTCCTTACGATTCTGGCTCATCATGGCCCATCCTTTCTCTGTATAATAGCTCAATGCCAGCTGCTTGCCAGGCTTGAATCAATTTCTTACTAGATGCAGCATCAAAGCTGAGAGCAATCCCGCAGTCGCCACCACCGGCACCGCTGCTCTTAGCCACACAATTTAGTCCCTCTGCCACTTCTTTTAAGACTTTCAGCCTGTCTGTATAAATAGCTGGGCTGAGCCTTTCTAAAAGCTGACTAGCCTTTTCCAAACTAGACTGAATAGCGAGCTTATCTCCTGCTAATAAAGCTCTCTCCAAAGCATCAACCTGTGTCCTACTGCCTGTCAAAAAGGACTCTGAAATAGCTGACTTGACCTGATTGACCAAGTCCTTAGAAATCGCTGGCTGCTTGGTCCAGCCAACTAGAAAATCCATGGCTAAGTAAGGCTTAATACTACGAATTTCAAAACCCCAATCCTCTGCTAGTAATTGCTGTAAATCAACTTTGTCCATGCGCTTGCGGACCAGTTCTCTATCAAAAGACCGGTAGTAAATCAGGTCTTCATAAGCAATGCAGGCTAGATCTCCCATGGAACCATTGTCTCCGCGCTTGAGGAGAACGTAAGAAGCCAGCTTAAAGAGTAGCTCTGGCTCTAAGTCCAGCTCATAAAGGGCTGCTATGGCCTTGAGAGTCAGCATAACCACACTACCGCTGGAGCCAATCCCAAACTTCTTGCCCTCTCTTTCCATCTTGCCACTAATCTTCAGTGAAAAAGGCTGAAGTTGGTAACCTAAGGCTAGCAAATAAGTGTTCATAACCCCTACCGCCTCCTGAATCAAGGCATAATCAGGATCTGGCTCTAGATTAGCGCTGTGTTCAAACATATCTGATGTCAAGCGATAGTCAGGCGCTGCCTGGATTTCTCCCGTCATATAGATTGGGATGGCCTTGATAATGGCTGGCTGACCGGCCGTTAGCACTGCATATTCACCCGCCAGATAGAGCTTGCCACAGGTTTGGACTCTTGCACTAGCTTTCATCTGACAAGTCCTTTGTTTTAGAGACGATAAGTCGGTAGTCCTTCTCAAATATAGCAGCCAGATGGTCTAGGTCTTCCTCCAAGCAGAGGACCTTGACATTTGGCCCCGCGTCCATGGTAAAGTAGCAACGCTCGCCCTGCTCCCGCAGCTTTCTAACAGCATCCATAGCCTGATAAGACTCCTCTGTCAGATAAGAAAACGGCGGATAAGCTTTTTCTGTCGTAGCATGCATCCGAAGAGCATTTTCTTCAGTCAGCTGACCAACCTTGGCAAAAATTATTGTCCTGTAAATAGCCTAGCATGGCCTGATAATCCAAGGCAGACTGGGCAATCCAATCTGGGAAAATGGTGGAAGTTTTGGCACAGAGCTCCATACCGTCGCGGCTGGAAATAGGCTTTTTCTCATCGTGCAGAACCAGCATAATCATGGCTAGCTTCAAATCCGTCTTGACTGGATAAATGGCACCGCTGTCCTTATCCCAGGCCGCTAGCGGACCAAAGAAAGAGCGAGCAGAGGACCCTGAAGCAAACTTGGCCAGCTGAGCCAGCTCTTGCGTTTGATAGCCCGTCTGAAAATAAGCATTGCAGGCCTTGACTAGGGCAGATAGACCGCTGGAGCTGGAAGACAGCCCTGCTGCAGTTGGCATATTATTGCTGGTATCAACGCGGACAAAAACCATCTTCTGGAGAGCGGAAGCGGTCAATAATCTTACTGATTTTTAGCATGTTCTGCCGGGCTTTGCAGCTGACCGTCAATATAAAACTCATCTCCAGTCGCTGAGTCCGGCAAAGGACTCAGCTGCGTCTCGGTATACATATTTTTCCAGTGTCAGAGAAATACTACTGGTAGACGGAATCATCTTTTCTGCATCTTTCTTTCCCCAATATTTTACAATTGCAATATTGGCATAGGATTTGACACTTACAGGCTTTCGATCCATGTGTTAATGGCCCCTTTCTCTCTCAATACGGTGGCTAAGACATCCGCCTGACTTCTTTCTCCTACAAGAGCAATGACACAGCCACCCAGACCGCCACCGCTCATCTTAGCTCCCCAAAGCTCCATTTTCAAGAGCTGTTTCAACTAGTTCATCAGCTTTCTGGCAAGACACTCCTAGCCTAGCTAGCTTCTCGTGAGCCTTGGTCATAGCTTGCCCCATCGTCATCAGGTCCTTGATAGAAATAGCCTTCTCAAGGATTTTCGTTAAATTCCCCAATTCCTGCAACAAGGGTAGAGCCTTTTGCCCCTGACTTTCTACAGCACGGATGGCTTCGCGAGTATGACCATGAATACCTGTATCTGCAATCAATAAAAAGGCATCCAGATCCAATTCAATTTCACTGAAACCAAAGTTGCGGATGAATTTGATAGCTACATCACTGAGGCAGGTCTTAGCATCAAGACCGCTGGGATTCATATGGGCAATCATCTCTGCCCGATTGGCTAGAATCTCCGGGGTTTGGTCATCCAGCTCTTCTTCAAAGTAGTCAAAAACAGCCCGAATAGCTGCAATACTAACCGCAGCCGATGAACCCATCCCTCTCTTTTCAGGAACCATGGACTCCACCTGACAGCGAATCTTAGCCCCTTGCTGGCCTAGATGTTCTAGACAGGCAAAAACAGCCATAGACAGTGTATCCTCAGCGTAGAGGGTCCAGGAACGTTCAGACGGAAAGACCCGGCAGGTTACTTCGATATGGTTGAGTGGCAAGGAAATAGCTGGATATCCATAGACTACCGAATGCTCCCCCATCAAAATAATTTTACTGTGTGCCTTTCCGACACCAATTTCTTTTTGTCATGATCTTTCCCTATATTTATTTCTTTAACTATTATTTTAATATACTTTGAGCGATTTTTACGAGAAAAATCTTTAGGATTCAAGGAACATGAGAAAACTCCGAGCATAGAAGTCGGAGTATCTTATAGTTCCGTTTTTTTATCAGATTCATCAGCTGGTTGCGATCTACGATCCACTGAGCCCGCTCGTCTTTTTCATAGGTCCGGTTGGACAAGAAAAATGACTGCCTTTTTGCTCCTTGCGATTATACATGATAAAGGTTCCCGTGTAGCCAGTGTGATCCAGCCAGTCGTCCTCCAGATTCCAGGCTAGGCTACGTCTTTTGCCAGGCTCCTTGGAAAAATTCTGGGTCAGATTGGCCGCAAAGTCATCCTGCAGATAATGCTCTAGAAATATTTCCAAATCCCTGAGAGTTGAAAATAAGCCAGCACTACCAGCATGGATGCCTAGAACACGCGCCTTGGGATCATGAACCTGACCATCCTTGACACCGCGAACGGTCGGCACAGCTCCCGGAACTGGCCCAAAACCTGTCTCAGTTAAACCCCAAGGCTGGAAAATCTGACTTTGAAAAATCTGATCCAAGGACTGACCGTAGATCTCTTCCAACATAAAGCCCAAGAGCAGAAAATTCACATCCGTATAGCGGAAGTTCTTATCTTCAAGCACCGTCAAATGATTGAGCGCTGCTTTCAACTCAGGAGCTGCCAGCTGATCACGATTGGGAATGAAAGGATCAAGCCCTGACGTGTGAGTCAAGAGCTGGCGCACAGTCACATCTTCTCGATGAAAGTCCGGATAATAGTGTTGCAAGGGCAAATCCAGATCCAGCTTTCCCTGCTCATATAAAAAGGCTGCTAGAGTCCCCACTCCGACCACCTTGCTGACGCTAGCCAGATCATAGACCAAGCCCGCTTGAGTGACTTTTCTTTCTTGTGGATCAGCCAGACCAAAGTAGAATTCCCGCCACTGACCAGCTTGATATAGGGCTAGGCTAGCCCCAGGATAGATTTCCTGACGAATCTGCTCTTGAATTTTTTTCAAAAAATTTTTTTGCTTTTGTCATGCTTGTTCAAACCACAAGTCAATCTGACTATCATCTGTCGCTAAAAGAAACTTTTTAGACTTAGGAACGAACAAATCACGTCCTTCAAGAAGCTCAGCCAATTGATCTACATCAAAAACGTTCTAGAGAAAACTTAATCATAGACAAGTCCCAAGTTGCTGCATTTTTCAGCTAATAAATCCTGGCCTTCTTCCTCTTTAAATTCAATTGGTAGCATGTCTCCAAAGGGTTGATAATAAGTTTGAGCTACTGATTTATTTGGAACATTGAGAATCACTTTTTCAATATAAAATTGTGTTAAGCCAGTGAACTCAGCCTGTGTCTCAAATACTGGAGTCTTTTTCTAGAGCACGGAGTGTTTGAGAATCATCCTCAGCATGAACTAAGAAAGTATCTCCCTCTGGGGAAACAGCCTTGAAAGCATAGCCTTTCTCACCTTGGTAGACCTGTAAAAACAAGATGAGCTTGTCCTAGCAAGGCTTCAATTTCTTTTGGCTCTTCAACCTTTATAGTAATCTGAGCTAGTTTTTTTAGGGCCAACAACCTTACGCGAACGCGCGCTGGTGATTCTTCAATCACTAATCTTTCGCTCTTTGTCTGATCTCCCAAACTGACACCTGGGCCTTCTTCCAACAGATTTTTCATCCCTAATGTCTGACAATAAAATTCTAAGTTTAAACGACGATTGTTTGTTTTTAGTACTGGTACAGCCTTAATCGTTTGATGATTTCGTGTCATAAATTCCTCCAAGTCTCTTCTATTTTTAGAGGATTTTTCTTCTATTTGACAAATAATTATAAAAAAATTTTTAAAAAAACAAACACAAGCTTAAACAAAAAGTAGCAGGTCATTCCCTGCTATTTGTAAATCAACAATAAACATTTTTGGGCAACAACCAAACCATTGGCAGATTCAAATTCATACTGCAGGTAATTTTGATAAGTTCCAGGCGCTATGATCCCTCTCACATTCAAAATAGCAGTCCCAGCCTGACCAACAATCGAGTCCGCCAGCAAACAACAATTGGTCGAAAGAATAAAATAGCTTTTAAAATGGCTACTCTTGAATTTATAAAGCTCCGCCCCTAGCTCATGCCTTAATTTATAAGCATAGGTAGGGCTGCCATTGAGTTCCCGATCACTGGGTTCCCATGGCTCTAGCAAGTCATCGATTTCCCTCAGACGCTTTTCAACGGCCTCTCTTTCCTGATCAGTTAAGGCCAGAGAATAGCCAAATAAGGTCTTTTTACTCTCTTTTTTACACAAATCGATATAAGCATCTTTATCCACTTTAAATAGTACCCCGTCACCAATGGTACCAAATAGTTTCTGAGAAAAAGGATCATAACTACCATAAGAAATTACCTTGCCCTTATAGCAAATATCGACACTGACCAATCGCTCCAAACAGGTTTTTCCTTAGAAGTATGAACAAGAACTTCTAAATCAGCTTGCTGTTCTCCTTTTAGGACCCGATAAACACTTGATAATTCCTGCTCCTTCGTCCCGCGCAAAAAAATGGTTGAAGCGTTCCAGTTGTTCAAAGGGAATAAAGGCCGCTATGATGACGGGTAGATTGACCCGAAAATGCCTACGTAAATCCTTTTTTTCCTTATCAAGGTCAAAGAAGAGTCCATCTCTCATATTGGAAATTCCCAGCAAAATCAAATAAATACCTAAAAAAATAAAAATTGTAGACGACCGTCTGTAGCTGGCGAAAAATGGTTGTTAGAGCAAGCAATCCCTGAAGAACCGCATCAAACAAATAACGAAAGCCTCCCTTAGCCTGATCACAACGGTAGAGGTAATAAGTAATGGCATAAACCACAGCTGTCGCCAACTGATAAAGTCCTAAAATAATAATGACAACATTTACCGAAAGGTTACCAAGTTCATTCAAGCCTGCTAAAAAGCAAGCCAAAAGATGATTCGTAAAATCTCAGATGTCAGTGGAATATCTTTCTTACCAGCAAAAAAAGTAGAGGATACTATTAAACAAACCTACTAGAAAAAAATAGAGACTGAGCAAGTCCAGAGCTAGCTTTGTAAAGCCTGCTCCATTTATGATAACAATCATTCCCAGTAGAATGGCTAAGAGACCGAAAAGCAAGGTCCGCCGTCCACTTAATCGATCCATTTTTAAATGGGACAATCTTCATTCTCTTCCCTCCAGACTATACCTGTTTTTCTTCCTTACTATGAAAAGATAAGAAGGCAAAAAAATATATACCAAAATCACTTCTTTCCCTCTGCCTTCAAGTCAGCTGAGTCTTCTAAAAAAAGGGCTTGCGCCCTTTTAATTATCCATAGATAAATTTGTACAACATAACAGCGGTGATACCTGCAAGGATTGGTGCCACGACTGGTACCCAAGAATACCACCATTTTGAATCACCCTTGTGCTCTCCAAGAACAGACTTAGGCAAGATTTCATGAAGAATACGAGGTCCCAAATCACGAGCTGGGTTCAATCCAGGGACCAGTAGGTCCACCAAGTGAAGTAACCAATGCCATCACAAGGAAACCAAGTGCCAAGTGTGATACAGCCAAACCACTAAAAAAATGTACTGACCAACTTGTGCTTTTACCTTGGATAGAAGAAGCATCTATACCCTGAGTAGTTGCATATTTAACAATCTCAGCTCCAAAGTAATTCTTTGTCATTGCAATTGCAGCAAAGAAAAGAACAAAGGAACCTACAAACTCATTTACAAAAACCATTGATAGTTGCTGCTTTGCGAGACTCAGGTGTTCCATGATCAAGACTTGAAATTGTTGAGAAACTTCCCAAAATTGCATTTGGATTTGTTGTTTGCAAGTAGTAAGGACGGTGAGTCGCAACCACAAGGGCTTGACCGAAGATAGCTCCCAAAAATCTGAGCTGCAATGTAAGGAGCAACATGTCCCCATTCAAAGTAGCCGCTGACAGCCAATCCCAAAAGTAAAGGCAGGATTAATATGGTTTCCTGAAACATTTCCAAACATCAAAGCAGGAATCATAACACCCATTCCGTAACCAACTGCGATTACCAACCAACCGCTTTGATGACCTTTAGTACCTTTCAATTCAACGTTAGCTACAGCACCGTTTCCTAAAAATAATCAAAATGGCCGTACCCAGAAATTCTGTGACGTATTTCGCCATCCATGTAACATCCATGTGTTCAATCTCCTTATAAAATTTTTAGACAAACTTTATTGTATCAGTTATAATGGAGAATGTAAAGGTCAATTTTATATAAATACAAAAAAAGGAGTAGATTCATGCGTTACAACCAGTATAGTTACACAAAAGCAAGTGAAGAAGTTATGCTGGATGAATTGGCTCGTTTAGGATTCACTATCCAAGCAACTAATTCTCCTAAGGAAAACCTTCAACACTTTTTGCAAAAAATTCTCTTTCGCTATCAGGACGTCAACTATGTCCTCTCTAGCTGGGTAGCCGACCGACAAACAGATCTGTTAACCTTCTTTCAATCAGACCAGCAACTGACTGAAGAGGTCTTCTATACCGTAGCCCTTCAGGTCTTAGGTTTTGTTCCCTTCGTGGACTTTGACGATGTAACAGCCTTCTGCAAGGATATTCATTTCCCAATCACTTATGGAAATATCCTCGAAAATCTTTATCAACTGCTCAATACTAGAACCAAGCTAGGGAATATTTTAATTGACAAGCTTGTCAGTGAGGGATTCATTCCAGAAAGCAATGACTACCACTTCTTCAACGGAAAAAGTCTAGCAACCTTCAGTAGCCATGAGGCCATTCGTGAGGTCGTTTATGTTGAATCCCGTGTGGACACAGATGGAGATGGCAAGCCGGATTTAGTCAAGGTTAGTATCATCCGTCCTTCTTATAAAGGACAAATCCCAGCAGTCATGACTGCCAGTCCCTACCATCAAGGTACCAACGATAAAGCTAGCGATAAGGCTCTGCACAACATGAATGTAGACTTAGCCTGCAAGAACCCTAGAACAATTACTGTTCAAGAATCTAGCATTCAAACAGTAGAACCCCAAGGACAGGCAAGTTTGGTTGAAAAAGCTGAAGAAAAACTGGGCCATATCGGTAGTTACACCCTCAATGATTACCTCCTTCCTCGCGGATTTGCCAATCTCTATGTATCTGGTGTGGGAACTAAGGATTCAGAAGGGATGATGACAAGTGGAGATTATCAGCAAATTGAAGCCTACAAAAATGTCATCGACTGGCTAAATGGTCGTTGCCGTGCCTTCACTGATCATACACGCCAAAGAGAAATCAAGGCAACTTGGTCTAATGGAAAAGTTGCCACAACTGGAATTTCTTACCTAGGAACCATGTCAAATGGTTTAGCAACAACGGGGGTAGACGGGTTAGAAGTCATCATTGCCGAGGCTGGTATTTCTTCCTGGTACAACTACTACCGTGAAAACGGACTTGTCACTAGCCCTGGTGGCTATCCAGGGGAAGACTTTGAATCACTAACTGAACTGACCTATTCACGCAATCTCCTAGCTGGCGAATATCTTCGTCACAACCAAGCTTACCAAGCCTACCTTGACCAACAAAGAAAAGGATTTGGAAAGGGAAACTGGTGACTACAATCAATTTTGGCACGACCGCAACTACTTGATTCATGCAGATAAAGTCAAGGCTGAAGTTGTCTTCACTCATGGTTCTCAAGACTGGAATGTCAAACCTCTCCACGTCTATAATATGTTCCATGCTCTGCCAGCTCATATCAAAAAGCACCTCTTCTTCCACAACGGTGCCCATGTTTATATCAATAACTGGCAGTCCATTGACTTTCGTGAAAGCATGAATGCTCTTTTATCAAAAAAATTACTAGGACATTCATCCGACTTTGACTTGCCACCCTGTCATCTGGCAGGACAATAGCCAGGCGCAAAACTGGATGAGCCTAGATGATTTTTGGAAATCAAGAGGACTACTCTCATTTCCATCTTGGTAAAGGCTCACAAGAGATCCAAAATCGTTATTCTGACGAAGACTACAATCGCTTTGCCAAGAGTTATCAAGTTTTCAAAAATGAGCTATTTGAAGGCAAAACCCAGCAGATCACCCTTGATTGGACTCTGGAACAAGATCTCTTTATCAATGGACCTGCCAAGCTCAATCTCCACCTCAAATCTAGCACCAACAAAGGGCTCATCTCTGCCCAGCTTTTGGACTATGGGCCTGCCAAACGCCTGACCCCAATCCCAAGCCTCTTGGAACCAAGAGTGATGGATAACGGTCGCTACTATATGCTGGACAACCTGATGGAACTTCCTTTTGCGGACACTCCACACCGTGTCATCACAAAGGGATTTCTCAACCTGCAAAAATAGGACCGACCTCTTAACTGTTGAAGAAGTAGTCCCTAATCAATGGATGGAACTATCCTTTGAACTGCAACCAACAATCTACAAGCTGAAAAAGGGCGACCAACTGCGTCTCGTCCTCTACACTACTGATTTTGAGCACACTGTCCGCGATAAGACAGACTACCATCTAAGTGTTGATATGGAGCATTCTAGCTTGAGTCTGCCTCACAAGAAATCTTGACAGATAAAAGAAAATAAAAAGCACAAAATGTGCTTTTATTTTTTTCTCGGATATAATTTTTTGCGTACTTGTCGTAGTTTGGTTTTTCCTTACGATTCATTGCCAAAAATCATGGTTCCTTCGAGATAGTTATCCTCTGAAGTTGGCTGTAGCAGCACAGCAATGTTTTTGTCTGCATCAGGGAAAAATAATTGAATATTTCTTCCCTTCCATTTTCAATTACAATATATTGAACATTATTTTTTTAAATCCAACCTCTACCTGCTTATACTCTGCTTCTTGTCCATTCACACTGACCTTCTTGTCAGTAAAGGTTACAGTAGTATACTCATGGTTAGAATCCTGAACATTCCACTTTCCTTTAAGGTTTTGTTTGCTGTTACATCCAGCTAAAATAAAGAGAGGGATCAAAAGACTAAGCAACAAAAGGCTCCATTTGTGTTTTTTTCATTAAGAGATTTCTCCTATATCTAAATTTTTAAATATTCTATCATAATCTCAACTTTTTCGTCAACACTGCCTTGAAACGATTCTCTAAATTTTGAAGCAGATTCTTGCCACTTTTTTAAAAAAATGATATAATTTGAAGAGTATAGATTACCAAATATTAATCCTCAAACAGGAAAGGAATTATAAAAAAATCTTATGATGAATATGCAATCAATGATGAAACAAGCGCAAAAAGCTTCAAAAAGCAAATGGAACAGAGCCAAGCAGAATTGGCAGCTACTGAGTTTGTAGGCAAATCTGCTCAAGACTTGGTGACAGCAACTTTGACTGGCGATAAGAAAGTTGTAAAAAATCGACTTCAAGCTGCTGTTGTTGATCCAGAAGATCTTGAAACCTTGTCTGATATGACTGTCCAAGCGCTTAACCATGCACTGGAGCAAATCGACGAAGCAACCAAAAAGAAAATGGGTGCCTTTGCAGGTAAACTGCCGTTTTAATCACAAAACCCTCACTCTGATTAGAGTGAGGGTTTTCTCTTAACTTCTGGAAAGTTTAAAAGGTCAGCTGCTTTATTTTCTAATAAGGTCGAATATTTAGGATTATCCCTCAGCTCTTTAATCGAGCTTTGAATGTATTCAACATCGTCTGTAATAATCCCATCCACCCCTAGTCTAAAGGACTTGGCTACAGCATCTTCTGTATTAATGGTCCAAGTATAGAGTAGTTTGTCTGAACTCCATAACTTATTGACAAAGTTCTCATCCGAGGTTGAATATTCCATGGTATAGCCGGATGCCTTGGTTCGAGGGAAAATGGTATTATAAGGCAAAATGAAGAAGGCTGGTATATCCTTGTCATAATCCAGCACCTTATCAATCACTTGATAATCTAGCGACTGCATTTGATGCCCATATATTTTGATATTAGCTGCATATTTCTTCAAGAAACGCTCCATCATATCTGAAGAGTCAAATTTACTAGTTTTAATTTCAATCAAAAGGCGCTGTCCCAATTGATTGGCTCTTTTTAAATAAGCATCAAAACTTGAAATCTTAGTTCGATGGCCATTTTTCCGAAATATCTAGAGCTGTTAACTCTGCTAGCGTCAATTCCTGAGGATGTTTGTCTACCCCTGCTAGATCTTTTAAGGTGGCATCATGCATCATAACGAACTGGCCGTCTTTCGTCTCTTGTACATCCATTTCGATATAGTCTGGCTTAAAGCAAGGCCGTTTTTTTCTAAGGATTCAATTGTATTTTTGTACCCCATTCCCATTTGAAACTCCCCGGTGAGAGATAGTCAGAGGAATGGTTTCCAAAGGAAATTGCAGATAAACATAACCTTCTAATCCAAAAATCAAGCACGACGCTAGAAGTATCAAAGCCCGTAACCAAGGATTCCCCTTTTTTCGAGGATAGTCTGCCAGTGACTTATCAGTCAAGAAAGATAGAAACTTGATTAAAAAAAGTAGCTCAGCATGAAATAATAAGCCAGCTTCATGACTACAAAATTGAAGACTCCGACACCAAGACTAATTGCATTAGACTGATTATCCGCATATTTTTGAAGAAAGACAATACCAATGACAAAGAAGGCGTAGATAAACAAACTTTTGAAAACAATCCAAGATAAGTGCCATGAATAGAAAATGAGCCGTTTTCTGGTCTTATCCAGGCTAAATCGGATGGCTTCTCTAACAGAGATTCTTTCTAAAAAGATTTTGGGGATGGCAAACATAAAGCGCACCGCCAACAAAAACAGGATTATTGCTAGAATCCCTATCGCCCAGCCCAAGTAGTATTGATTGCTCAGATATTCCTGTATAAACTCTGGAATTAAAAATCTTATTGAGGTAGTATATTTTTTTAAAATCTGTCGGAAAAAAATGGAAAAAAAGAATCCCCATGTAACACACAATAAAGAGAACCTTTCACGGTCTAGCTCTCAGTAGCATGATCCAACTGTCTCTCAAAGTCGCTTTAATAAAAGCCCCAATGGGATCTCTCTTCCTTATCTAACAAGTTGCGTACGCCCATGAAGATAATGCCTGTCTGGAAATAAGCGACTAATAAATTGACCAAAAAAATAGGCCTAGAAACTGGGCAGTCACAAGCCAATTTGCTGTGAAAATACTTACAGCGTTGTTATAAGATAAGAATTCGTAGCCTGTCTGCTTGAGCAATGATTCAGCCGCCCAAGACGTAAAAAGGAATCGAGGCAAATTCCATGGCCATAAAAAAACCATGAAAAAAAGAGTAGCAAGATCTTATCTAAATTTCGATAGAGACGTTTGAAGCCTAACTTTTGCGGTTTCATCTTCATTCCTTCTTTTTAAAACAATAAATCTCAGTTTTTCAACTGAGATTTTTCTTACTTCCCAAATAAACGCGCCCAGAATCCTTTGTTTTTCCTGCTGTTGGACTTGCTCTTTTTGCTTCATCCAACTCTAACAGTAACGTTTCGCGCTCACTCATAGCCTTGGCTGTCAGCTGTTGTTGCTGATCCAGCTGCTTGTCCTTCTCCGCAATCTGAACGTCCTTAATCCGAAGTTGTTCGTCTTTGCGTTTTAATTGCTCATCTTTTTGACTTGAGTTGATCATAGAGACGGAGAATCTCTGCATTTTTCTCATCTACCAAAAATTTCCATCAGTTCGCGCTGTTTGACGTCTTCGCTGACTGGTTCATCCTCAAAAATGGTCTTCTTGTATATCTCTTCCAGTTTAATTAATCCGCTGCGAGTAACAACCGTTACTCCTTTTTTTCATTTTTTGTTGTATCTTCTTCTGGGAGAGCTTTTGACACGATTGTTAATCGCTTGGCGACTAACTCCGAGAATCTCAGCTAACTCGCTGACTGTCTTTTCAATTGCCATAATTTCCTCAAATACTTTTTCTAGATATAGATACCTAAATCTTATCATATCAAGGCTTCCCTGTCAAATTTCCCAATATTTTTCTAAAGCTTAACTCCTATCCATTTTTTTCGCCCTTTTATGATACAATGAGACAGATTAGATTACTTTGAAAATGAATAAATCCGCCAAGCTTAAAACGATCATTTAACTGCTCATGAGTGGACAATATTTCCTAAGAAACATTCACAATTAAACCTTAGCCAAATTTATCTCAGAAAGGAAGATAGGAATGAACCATTTCGACACAATCATCATCGGAGGAGGACCGGCTGGCATGATGGCTACCATTTCCAGTTCTTTCTACGGACAGAAAACCTTGCTTATTGAGAAAAATAAACGACTAGGTAAGAAACTAGCTGGTACAGGCGGTGGTCGCTGCAATGTGACCAATAATGGAGATTTGGATGACCTCCTGGCCGGTATTCCAGGCAACGGACGCTTTCTTTACAGTGTCTTTTCCCAGTTTGACAACCATGATATTATCAACTTTTTCACTGAGAATGGTGTCAAACTCAAGGTCGAAGACCACGGCCGTGTTTTCCCAGCGACAGACAAGTCCCGCACCATTATCGAAGCTTTGGAAAAGAAAATTGCAGAGCTTGGCGGCACTGTCATCACCAATACCGAAATCGTCTCCGTCAAAAAAACTGATGACCTTTTTCACTGTCAGATCCAGCGACCAGACTTGGACCTGCCAGAAATTGATTGTGACGACTGGCGGCAAGTCCTATCCTTCAACAGGCTCGACAGGCTTCGGCCACGATATTGCCCGACACTTCAAGCACATAGTAACTGACCTAGAGGCTGCTGAAAGTCCCCTTCTGACTGACTTTCCTCACAAAGCGCTTCAGGGGATTTCGCTGGACGATGTGACCCTAAGCTATGGTAAGCATGTCATTACTCACGACCTACTCTTTACCCACTTTGGCCTATCAGGTCCGGCAGCCCTGCGCTTGTCTAGCTTTGTCAAGGGTGGCGAAACCATCTATCTCGATGTTCTTCCTCAGATGAGTCAGCAGGATTTGACAGACTTTTTAGAAGAAAATCGGGAAAAATCTCTGAAGAACTGCCTAAAAATCCTCCTGCCCGAGCGAATGGCAGACTTTTTTGCCCAGCCCTTTCCTGAGAAAGTCAAACAACTCAATCTCAGTGAAAAAGAAGCCCTCATCAAGCAAATCAAAGAACTGCCCATCCCTGTCACTGGCAAAATGTCCCTGGCCAAGTCCTTTGTAACCAAGGGCGGTGTCAGCCTCAAAGAAATCAATCCTAAAACCCTAGAAAGCAAACTCGTCCCTGGCCTCCACTTCGCTGGAGAGGTCTTAGACATCAATGCCCATACGGGCGGCTTCAACATCACCTCTGCCCTCTGCACTGGCTGGGTAGCAGGGAGCTTGCATTATGAGTGATTAGCAAACTATTTAAAGGATTAAAATCATTAAAAAAACTGGTCGAGGAAAATCCTCACCAGTTTTTTTATTCTAAATTCCTTCGCACATAAGCAGCAATCACATCTGACGTATACTGAGCTGTGCCAACTCCAAATTTGTCGATGTTTTTCCTGCTCTTTTGAGCATAGAAGAGTTAATTTGCATACTTCCTAATATTGTAAAAAGATCTTTAAATCATCACCAATTCAAGTTGATTATTTGGAAAAAAATATGTTTATTATTCTACTTAGTTCTCACAATGGTGTGGCAAAATTGAGGCAATATCTTTGAATTTAAAAATGTCATAATTGATAAGTTCTGATTAAAAAAATTGTTTTTCAAGATAGATAAAAAAATAGTTTAATAGCAATCTCTAGAAGTCTTTCTTCTACTCTTTATTTCAAACTATAGAATGAACCTGTTAAAGCAAACATCCCATTCTTCATACTAAGAAAGAGATTTAAGCTTATCGACTATCTTTCTATAATCATAAAAGCAATCTTGTATTTTGAGAAATATTACAATTTTTTTATCTTTCCTAATCTCATCTGCTTGTAGATGAAATTCACTCTTTGATCCCACATATTTTTTCTATCATCGTGATGATATTCTTTAAATTGATCATATGTTAAATCTACAATTAAGTCGGTTTCGAAAAAGGATAACCACACATGATTTGTTTTTTTCATAAAAAGTTATCTGAGAAAAAGACACCATTCTCTTGCTCTGATTTAATGCCAAATTCTTCCAGTAAATAAAAAGCAAACAGATCCGTTGCATCATCACAACAACCATCTGGAAAATATTCCATCCTATCTATTTCTCTAGTTCCAGACTGCCAAAATTCACCCAATCTCTTAACCTCCTCAATAGCGTCACGAAATTTTACTGCGATACTATTTATTAAATCTACACTAAAAACCATACTGTTCCACACTCCTTTCGTTTAATTATTATTGATATTAATATTACGATTAGTATATAATATAGGAGACTGTAGGTCAACTATGAAAAAGATGCTATTTTATCAAAAGACAAAGCACTATTCTGGTGTGCTGCAATCCTCAGATGAAGGAAAGGTCTGGTGGGAAGATTTTAGAAATCTGTCCCATTTAAAGCTGGCAACAAGTGACATGTCTGATATGCTGTGTGTTTTTTAGAAGACAATTTAAGTGAATTCTTTTTACTATAAAGACGGTGACGACTGGCTTTATGACTTGAAGTAGAAATAAATAGGCTAGGAAATTCCTAGCCTATTTATTTCGCATTTATCCACACATAAGCGGCAATCACATCTGACGTATACTGAGCTGTGCCAACTCCAAATTTGTCGATGTTTTCCTTAAACTCTGGGTTATAGACATAGCCTTTACCGATATGACCAAAGACTTGTAGCGAGCAGTCAAAGCCATAAGTACGAATGAGCTTGTAAAAGACGCCCTGCCTGCTCTTGATTTTCTGCCGCTTCAACTGGCAAGCCTTGTCTCATATTCTCTGCCAGACTTTGAAAAAAACTTGATTAAAGGCTACGGTTGATTCTTCTTCCCGCCCATTTTGACGAGTCAATGCTTCTGCCATAACTTCTTGACCGTATTCTTCGACAGCTTCTTGATGATATTTGTGATTGTCTTCGTAGGTAAAAACCTGCGAATTTTTTTCTTTCATTGTCATTTTTCTTTCTCCATTTTGAGCTTGAATTGTTTTTTTGCAAGGTCGAAATCAAAAGTATCCAAGCGGTCTCTTTTCTTGCTCAAGACAATCCAACTGCCTTACCAGATGTGGCAATAGGGCTTGATCGTCCTGACTCAAGAGCTCTGCTATTTTCTCCAAAGAAAAGCCCAGATACTTGTAGTAAAGAATGACTTGCAACCTCTCTAAATCGGCTTGACTGTATGTTCGGTAGCCATTTTCTGATTTAGCAGGTACCAAAAGTCCGATTTTGTCGTAGTGATGTAGAGTTTTGACTGAAACACCTGAAAGCTGTGCAGCTTCTTTAACATGATACATGAAAGACCTCCTTGCTACTATAGTATAATCCCTAACCTTAGGGTAGGGTCAAGTGTTGTTAAAAAAACTCCCCACTTAGATTACAAGGGAGTTTTTATAGCTTAGTTTTTAGTTAAAGAAAAATTCAAAAAGCATAATAATTTGAATAATCAAGAGGTTGATCAGCAGGACCAGTAAACATGACAGGTGTGAATTTACCATTTTCTAAAAGTAAAGCCCTGGCTCAGCTTTCCCTGTACCACCAAGACCTGTTATACCAGGAGTCAAGGCACTATATTCTCCTGAAACCAACTCCCATCGATAGAGGTTTTTGACTGATTTTAATTGCTCTTGCAACAGCCTTCACATCGCTCTTTTTGCCCATAACTGCTAAAGTTAGCCTGAGTCCAAATAGATCCATCAGCGCCAACAGTCATTGTAATCTCCTCAGCTTGAGGGCTTCTTCCTTTCCAGACACCAACCAATTCTGATGGAACAAGGGAGTCCGCTGTTGGAGTTTCCTTAGTGCTAGAACCGGATGAACTAGTTTGGCTAGATTTTTTGAAGCTTCCTCGCTAGAAGAGACTGAAGTTTGGCTGGATGAAGTTGACGACTCCTTGGAACTGCTCTTACTAGACTCACTAGACTTATTCGAACTAGACTTACTCGATTTGCTGACCTTATCACTGGATGAACTCTTTGTTGCGCTATCTTTTTGGCGAACTGCATGCTACTAAAAATAAATGACAAAGCTAGAAATAAAGATGCATAAAGGAGTTTTGACAATGATTTCACCATCATGGTTACCTCTTTTTCTACGTTCTGAAATTATTATAGTTCTTTTTTTACTCAAAAAAATCAAGTTATTTTTTTGGAATTAGCTTAAGATCTTTACTTTGATAAAACCTTTTTGTAAAAAAATAGCCAAACCAGGTAAAATCTATAAACACTTTATCAACTGCGAATAAGTTCAAGTATCCTATTCCATAGGCTATGTAAAAGCAAGGGAAGATAAAGTGATTGAACCTACTTAAAAAGGAGAAAACAAAATCATCACTAAAGTATTTTGTCAAATCTTCCCTAAATCAATAAAATGAGGAGACTGATTTTTATTTACGAGAAACCATGGCAATAAAGCCCAGTTTTTCTTGATTCTTTTGGAACATCTTAAACATCTTCATAAATTGGCTGTAGTTTTCTTTCTTAAGAGCATTAAAGCAGATTTTCAGAGTGCCACCCAGTCCTTCGTCATATATCATGCCTCGAAGGCTCATCAAGGTCATTTCGCCGACAAAGGTATCTACACGATCAAACGAGTGAGATTGCGCCAACTGAATCCAAGATCCTTCTGTCAACGGACCAACATTGACATTAATTGCGCGAGACAACTCTTCTCTGACAGCTTCATCTTTTTGCTTAAGCATGACATCATGAGTCAGAAGCACACCGCCTGGCTTCAGCACCCGATAGTACTCTTCCATACATTTAGCTTTCCCCTTCTCTGTCTGCATGGTCAGCATGGCTTCATTGATAACGATATCAAATGAATTGTCATCATAAGGTAGCTTCATAGCATTGGCTTGTTTGAATGTGACGAGTTCACCAACACCAGCCTTTTCTCCATTAAGCCGAGCTTGCTTCAAGGCAGACTGATCTAAGTCTATAGCTGTAATTTGGCAACCATATTTTTTTGCTAATTCAATCGTTGTAGTTCCCATATTGCAGGCAACTTCTAGAACCTTTTTATCACTGGAAAATTTCCTTGCTCTATCAACCAGTCCGTTGCTAGCTTACCTCCGGGTCGAAGACGCTTCTTTCCTAATTTTGCTAAAAATTTATGACCTGCTTCTGCCATGATCCACCTCCTTAGTCTAACAACACCATTATACCACGATTATGAAATTTTCTGACATTTCTAATAATAAAAAATCTCTCTACCTGAGATAGAAAGATTTAGAAGTTATTAGATCATTTGAACTACTAAGCGTAATAGAGCAACTAAAATCACGCCACAAACCACTGTCAAAATTAAGTTTTTATACTTAAATGCTATGTAAGTTGTTGGAAAAACGGCCAGCAAATCCAACCATTTAAAACTTGGCAACTGACCTGTTTTAGCATTTGTGACACTGGACAGGATAAGAGCAAAGATAATGGAAACTGGCAGATATTTGAGGAAACGCTCTGCCATGGGCGGGAGGCCCTTGTACTTGACTAGGATAAAGGGCAGAACACGCGGAATCCAAGTGACCAGGGCTGACAAAAGAATGGCCAGCAAAATATACTTACTTATCATCCAAAATCACCCCCACCGTACAGCCTAGCAAGGTTGCAAAAAGCACCGCCAGCGAATTTTTGAAGCAGCATGGTCAGGAGCAAGTAGGCAAGGCCCACCACACCCAGAACTAAAAAGAGCTTCTTTATCTTGACCCGTCGCAACATGATTGTAAACTGAGAAGAGAAGATACCAATAAACATGGCGACTAGGGCAAAGTCTAGGCCAAAGCTCTCAGGATTGGGCAGAAGGGCGCCGAGGGCAGTTCCTAAAATTGTACCCAAAATCCAAGCAGTATAGCCCATAAAATTGTGCCCATCATCCAACTCGCAGTGATTTCCTCTGTATGTGCCCGCTCCCCCATCAAGACTCCATAAGATTCATCCGTCAAAAAGAGCCGATGACAATATTCTGAGTCAAGCTAGACTTACGAAAAAGAGTTGATACATGTAAACCGAGCAGAAGATTCCGGATATTAATAAGAAAAAAACAGTCAGTCCGATGACTAAAACCGGCGCCTGCTGAGCAAATAAACCAATCATGGCAAACTGGGCACTGCCGGCATAAACCAGAATACTCATCACCCCCATCTCCAAAGGGATTCATATGAGGTGCCGCCATGATGCTGCAAGCTAGACCAATTCCAATATAGCCCAGAGCCGTTGGCACTGCCGCTTGTGCCCCTTGTTTAAATGTCTGTCCGCGCATTCTTCTCCTTTACTCCATCGTTTCAAAAGCCAGACTCGGCTTAGCATTCAGATCCAAACTAGCAAAAATTCTTCTTATTCCACTCGCTGACACTAGCATAAGCAATCATACCAGCATTGTCACCGCAAAGGCGAAGAGGCGGAATAATCACCTTAACATCCTGAATCTCAGCTGCCAAGCGTTCTCTCAGCCCTTGATTGGCCGCAACACCGCCCGCCACGACAAGAGTCTTGACTGGATATTTTTTTCCAGCGCTTTTTTTAGTCTTGGCCATGAGAATATCCATGACCGCTGCCTGAAAGCTTGCTGACAAGTCTTGATTAGACAAAGCTTCTCCCTTTTGCTGGGCATTGTGGTGCAGGTTGATAAAGGCCGACTTGAGACCTGAAAAAGAAAAATTCCAGATTGTCCTCCTTGATCATAGCTCGCGGAAAATCATAAATATCTTTGCCTTGATGAGCCAGCTGATCAATCTCCCTGCCTGCCGGATGGGTCAGCCCCATGACTCGACCGACCTTATCATAGGCTTCACCGACTGCATCATCTCGAGTTTCCCCCACAATCTTATAGTCACCAGCCTGACTGACATAGACCAGCTCAGTATGGCCACCACTGACTAAGAGAGCCAGCAAGGGAAACTCCAAAGGCTCCACGCTCTGGGCAGCCATCAGGTGACCTGCCATATGATTGACTGGAATCAAAGGAATATCATGAGCCCAGGCAAAGGACTTGGCCGCTGCCAAGCTGACCAGAAGCGCCCCAACCAGACCAGGGACCGTAGGTGACGGCCACAGCTGTGACTTGCTCCTCACTAATCCCTGCTTCTGCCAAGGCCTCCTCAATACAAACCGTAATAACTTCCACATGGTGGCGGCTGGCAACTTCCGGTACCACTCCGCCAAAAACGCTTGTGGCTCTCAATCTGGCTGGCAATGACATTGCTCAAAAGCTCAGTTTCATTCTTCAGAACCGCCACACTGGTCTCGTCACAAGACGTCTCAAAAAGCTAAAAATATATCTATCTTTCATGGATCTCTTTTTCATGACAATCGCATCTTCCACCGGAGCATAATAGTAGGCCTTCCGCCGCGCGATTTCTTCAAATTTTTTTCTTTTTTTGTAAAATAGCAGAGCTGGCTTGTTGGACTCCCTCACTTCAAGAAAAAAATTTCTTTGTCTGCTGGTAAAAAGTCAAACAAGGCTGTCGCGATTTTCCGCCCCTGATAGCTAGGTAATACAGCAATCTGCAGAACTTCTGCTTCAAAGTCTGTTTCCTGCCAGACTAAGAAGCCGACAAGCTGACTCCCATCTTCTGCTAGCGCACAACTGTTCACATCCGAGCGCAGAACCTCTTCCATTTGCCCCATCGTCCAAGGGCTGACATCATAAACTGCAAGTAAAAGCTGTTCCAGCTCTTCTGCGAGAGTTGCCGCGTCCATATCTGAGCTATCGCTCCATTTTTTTATCTCAATCATAGGCGCTGAATGTAAGAATCGCTGGATTCCTGATGGGTCTTAAGCCAATTTTCCTCGGCTTCTACTCGCTTAAGATAATTAGGGACAAAATCATGAATGGACTGGGCTGGCAGGTCTAAACCGAGACGACCAATAGTTGCGGCATCTGGCAAAGTTGACTGAATGGCAGCCTGAGGAAGAGCATCTTTGATCTGCTCCGCAAAAGTTGCTGTCTCTCCGACAAAGGTGACTGGCTGGTCAGCAGTGCCAGCCATTTCCAATACCTCTGCCAAAGGTAGATGAGCTTCCGGCCTTACAGCCTGACCAGACTGGTAAAAGCCAGCATAGACATTATTGCGGCGGGCATCCATGATGGGAATGACCAAGCCTTCCACCTGCTCTGGGACTAGAGCCAGTAAACTAGACACACCGACCAGCTCAATCTTGAGGGTATGCGCCAAAGTCTTGGCTGTCGCCACCGCAATTCTCAGACCTGTGTAGCTGCCTGGCCCCTGAGCTACTACGATACGATCCAAATCCGTCGGTTTCATGTCCAGACTATTCATCAGAAAATCGATAGCTGGCATAAGGGTAATGCTATGATTTTTCTTGATATTGAGCGTTGTCTGAGCCAATAGATGCTCATCTTCTAAAATAGCTAGAGACAGTGCTTGATTAGAAGTATCAAAAGCTAATAATTTCATTCTTATCTTTTCCTTACTCGATTGTCTGCCTTATATTATACTACGAAGAGAGGGATTTTTCCAACTTCTTTCCCCTTTAGGTACAAAGGGAAAAAAATGAAAACGGCTTCCTCTTCTTTTTGGATTTCTAACTTTTACTAATACCGTATTTTTATGATATAATTGTTATAATTGTAACGAATCAAGATTAATCTATTACCCAGAAAACTAAATATAAAAAAACAGCTGATAACTTGGCTGCATGTTTGTTGTAGATTAATCGTGAAATGAAAGGAAATAGAATGATTTATAAAGTTTTTTTATCAAGAAACAAAAAGACCGTAGCCCACGTCGTGAAAAACACTCGCTCTCTTTACTTGGAAGTTGAAGCAGATAACGAACTCGAGGGACGCATTAAAGCCCGTAAATTGGTTGAAGAAAAATACTGATTACAACATTGAATTTATCGAACTCTTGTCTGACAAACACTTAGAATACGAAAAAGAGTCAGGCACTTTTTCAAGTAACGGAGTTTTTAAACCATGTCCTATACTTTAAAAACCAAAAGAAGTTGGCGTTTTTGCCATTGGTGGTCTAGGAGAAATTGGTAAAAACACCTACGGAATCGAATATCAAGACGAGATTATTATCGTTGATGCAGGTATCAAATTTCAGAAGACGATCTTCTAGGGATTGACTATGTCATCCCTGATTACTCCTATATTGTAGAGAATATCGACCGTGTCAAAGGGGTCCTCATTACTCACGGTCACGAAGACCACATCGGTGGTATCCCATTCTTGCTTAAACAGGCTAATGTACCTATTTATGCTGGACCTCTGGCACTAGCCCTTATTCGTGGCAAATTGGAAGAGCACGGACTTTTACGTGATGCCAAACTCTACGAGATTAACCAAAAACACTGAACTGAAATTTAAAAACCTTAAAGCAACCTTCTTCCGTACGACCCACTCTATTCCAGAGCCTTTAGGAATTGTCATTCATACGCCACAGGGTAAGATTGTCTGTACCGGTGACTTTAAGTTTGACTTTACTCCAGTCGGTGAACCAGCTGACCTGCACCGTATGGCAGCTCTAGGCGAGGAAGGCGTTCTCTGCCTACTATCTGACTCGACCAATGCTGAAGTTCCCACTTTTACTAATTCTGAAAAAGTGGTCGGACAATCGATTATGAAGATTATCGAAGGTATTCATGGACGCATCATCTTTGCCTCCTTTGCCTCAAACATCTTCCGTCTTCAACAAGCTGCAGAAGCTGCGGTAAAGGCTGGACGCAAGATTGCGGTCTTCGGTCGATCTATGGAAAAAGCGATTGTTAACGGGATTGAATTAGGCTATATCAAGGTTCCTAAAGATACCTTCATTGAGCCAAATGCTATCAAAGACTACCCTGCTAGTGAAGTCCTGATTATGTGTACCGGAAGTCAGGGTGAGCCTATGGCAGCCTTGTCACGTATTGCTAACGGTACTCACCGTCAGGTTCAGCTACAGCCTGGAGATACAGTCATCTTCTCATCTAGCCCTATCCCTGGTAATACGACTAGCGTTAACAAGCTGATTAATATTATCTCTGAAGCTGGTGTAGAGGTTATTCATGGTAAGATTAACAACATCCACACCTCTGGACACGGTGGCCAGCAAGAGCAGAAACTTATGCTCCGCTTGATCAAGCCTAAATATTTCATGCCAGTCCACGGTGAATACCGCATGCAGAAAGTCCATGCTGGGCTAGCCGTTGATACTGGAGTTCCAAAAGACAATATCTTCATCATGAGCAACGGCGATGTGCTAGCTCTGACAGCTAATTCTGCCCGCATAGCTGGTAGCTTCAATGCCCAAGATATCTATGTCGATGGTAACCGTATTGGTGAAATCGGTGCTGCTGTCCTGCGCGACCGTAAAGACCTGTCAGAAGACGGGGTCGTACTTGCTGTCGCAACAGTCGACTTTGAATCACAAATGATTCTAGCAGGCCCAGATATTCTCAGCCGTGGCTTCATCTACATGCGTGAGTCTGGTGATTTGATTCGCCAAAGTCAGCGTCTTCTTTTCAATGCTATCCGCATTGCCCTCAAAAAAATAAAGATGCCAATATCCAGTCTGTCAACGGTGCTATCGTCAACGCCCTTCGTCCTTTCCTTTATGAAAATACTGAGCGCGAACCAATTATTATTCCGATGGTGCTTACACCAGACGAGAGACAACTGAAAAATAGCTTTGCCCAAGTGGCAAAGCTATTTTTGTTTTATCTTTTGTCCTAGACGCATGTTTGATAATCCAAGCACAGCTTGGACTCAGCTCTTCCTCCTGCCAAGTTTGGATAATACTCTCAAACTTTTCAGGATCTTCTTTATATAAATCATTCAGATTATTTGCGACACTTTTTTGGATTGATTTGTCCCTATCATCCTTTAAATTCCTTAAAACAGTAGCAAACTCATCAAAATAATCTAAAACCACCATTTGCTTCTTAGCCCATGGTAGACGGATTCGCATACACTCGCTGGCTAATCTGCGGACACGCATATTCTCATCTTGGCTCCACACTAACAATAAATCCAACGTAGCTTTAGGATAATTAGCTAGTAAGGGACGCATGGAAAATTCTCCAGTAAATCGCTTGGTTAATTCCTTACTGAAGGCGGCACTCAGCTCGAATTCCTGACCTCCGTAAAGTTCTACATATTTGCCAATCGGCCACAGCCAGTAGCCTTCTGAAAACATACCCAAGCCACCCTCTAACTCCGGACCAAGTATCTGCTCAAAAACCTTAAGAGAATCAGCATAAGAAAATGGCAAGCATTCTTTGATACTCTTTGCCAGCAGCTCTTGACGCTGAGTAAATTCCAAAGTTTCTAAGTCGCTTTCAACCAGAGACATAAAATGCTGAGCATCAAATTTATCTGTTACCTCTTGCAGGCGCCTACTCAAATCCTCCGCATAAATCAAATCATAATAATCTTTAACCTTTTTTGCCATGATTTTTAAATCCTCTTAAAAGATTGCTTATCGCATCTCGAACTTCTGCTTCTCCCTCTTTCTCCGCCAGATAAAGAGACAACTCGTTCAAGGCGCCTGAAATCATATGCGCGGCCATATCCAGATCAATAGAGATAAGCTTCTCTTCTTTAGATAAAATGTCTAATTGCTCTCTCAAATGAAAGAAAGAATTAGCCTCGTCCTGACTGCGCCACTCTTTCCACTCAACAACATTAGGTCCATCAAGTAAGAGAATGCGTTTATTTTCTGTCAAAGTCGCAAAACGAACAAAAGCCACACAGCCTTCCACCAATTGCTCCCAAGAATCGTGTGCTTCCAGAGCGTTTTGTTCTACATATGACCCCAGTTCGGACTGAATTTGTGCCAGTACCGCAATAAACAAAGCTTTTTTATTCCCGAAATGATGATAAAGTGCGCCTCTTGTCATTCCCAGCTCATCCACAATTTCCTCCAAGGAAGCTTCTGCATAACCCTTTAAAGAAAAATGTTGCCGAGCGATTGCTAATATTTTCTTGCTTGTCTCTAAGGAGGCCTGCTGTTTTTTATTCATCTTCACTCTCCAAATAATTTTTCATAAACTCTGCGCTAGGCGGAATGACTTGAATCACATCAACCAAAAACAGAACCAGGCGCTTCCACAATGAAATGGCGCTGACCAAAATCTTCACTTTTAATCGAAAGAAGGATCTCCATTTCTTCTTGCTGACGCAATTTTTCATAAAGACAATCCACATTGTCAACTTCGATAGTGATGATTAAGCCACTCGCCTTAGACTGGTAGGCTTGTGGCACTGTCCCATGCTTACTATCAATAAAAAGCAAGCTCAAAACCACTCTCGATATTCTTTAAACTAATATACCAATCTGAACGGAAAGTTTCCTGAAACTGGAAATGCTCAATGAAAAATTGTGCAGATTGATGGACATCTTCACTCATTAAAACTGGATATAAACTAGTAATCATTTGTTCTCCTTTTTCTTAAGTTTCATTTTTAACATACATTCAGTATGTATGCAAAATTAATGTTTAAAAACAGAAGCCAAATTGACTTCCATCTATTTAAGAAAAAAACTCAGCTTAATCGCTTAATAAAATGATATTTGCTAATGCCCATTTTGTGGGACATCTGCTAGACTAGCGTAGATTTCATAACCTTGTTTGAGGTAAAAATCCTTGGCCTGATAGGATTTGGTGGATAAAAAGTAATACTAGTTGCTCCTGCTTCTGCAGCCTTTTCTTCTAATTCTGACAATAGAGATGCTCCCAAGCCTTTTTCTGGTACGCTTTATCCACCACCAAAGCCTTGATATGAATATTTTCTAATACCTGCTGGCCATGGAGCAAGGCAATTAATCGATCATCCTCCTTCCGCGTCAGATAATAATCTCTGGGCTCTAGTTTTTCAAGCATGTCTGGACCAAAGCAGACTTCATATTGCTCATCAAAAACCCGCTTAATAAAATCATCAAATTTTTCCATCTTTCTCCTCCTCCACGAAAAAGCAGGGGGACTTTCAAGCCACCTGCTCTATCATTAATATAAATCTAAGTAGTTATCAATTTCCCATTGCGAAACAAAGGTTGCGTAGCTGGCCCACTCGATACGTTTAGCCTCTACAAAGCTAGTATAGATGTGATTGCCAAGGGCATCCTTGACGACTTCATCTTCAGTTAGAGCCTTGATAGCATTGTGTAGAGTTGAAGGAAGGTCTGTAATACCAGCTTCCTTTCGTTCTTCCGCTGACATAACATAAATATTCTCTTCAACAGGAGCTGGTGCCTGAATCTTATTTTTCAATTCCGTGAAGACCCACTTCAAGAAGAACAGCCATAGCAATATAAGGGTTCGCCATAGGGTCTACAGAACGCAATTCCAAGCGAGTTCCCATACCGCGAGATGCTGGCACACGAACCAAAGGAGAACGATTTTGCCCTGCCCAAGCGATATAAACTGGTGCTTCGTAGCCAGGAACCAAACGCTTATAAGAGTTGACGGTTGGATTCATAATAGCTGTATAGTTGTAGGCGTGTTTGATCAAGCCACCCAAGAAATAGTAGGCTGTATCCGACAATTGCATACCTCTTGGATCCTCAGGATCAAAAAGGCATTTGTCCCATCTTGATTAAAAGAGACATATTACAGTGCATACCTGAACCAGCAATACCAAACTTAGGTTTGGCCATAAAAGTAGCATACAAGCCATGCTTACGAGCTATGGTCTTAACAACTAGTTTAAATAGCTGGATTTTTATCACATGCACGTAGAACTTCATCATATTTAAAAATCAATTTTCGTGCTGACCAACAGCTACTTCATGGTGACTAGCCTCAACTTCAAATCCCATACTTGTCAAAACATTAACAATTTCTCGACGAGTATTATCAGCCAAGTCTGTCGGAGCTAAATCAAAATAGCCTCCTTTATCATTCACCTCTAAAAGTAGGATCTCCATTTTTCATCCAACTTAAAGAGGAAGAATTCTGGTTCTGGTCCGAGGTTAAAGGATTTAAAGCCCAGCTCCTCCATGTGCTTGAGGGCGCGTTTCAAGTTGCTACGCGGATCTCCTCGGAAAGGCAGACCTTCTGTCGTATAGACGTCACAAATTAGTCCTGCAACGCTACCATTTTCATCTCCCCAAGGGAAAACAGTCCAAGTGTCCAAATCTGGATATAGATACATATCCGATTCGTTAATCCGAACAAAACCTTCAATAGAAGAACCATCAAACATAGCTTTGTTAGATAATACTTTGTCTAACTGTTCATCTGTTGCAGGGATTTCCACATTTTTCATTGTTCCCAAAATATCTGAAAACATAAGACGGATAAAGGTAACATTTTTTTCTTTAACTTCGCGCTTAATATCAGCAACTGTAATAGGCATGATGATCTCCTTATGAAATAAAACAATAGTTATGGTCGTTTTAATTGACCAAATGTCGGCACAGAGGATGCAAATCTACTCTGTTGCACAATGTCATTGTGTAGTGCACGTCGAACGTCTTTTGCGCTCACTGGTTTTTGGCCATTGCTTCACGTTCAGCATACTTACGCTTGATTGCAGCAATATTATAGCCTTCAGAAATATAGTCTTTTATTTCCAGCAAGCGATCCATGTCATTTAGGGAATACATGCGACGATTCCCTTCTGTTCGCTCAGGTGTAATCAGCTGCTGATCCTCATAATAGCGAATCTGCCGAGCCGTTAAGTCTGTCAATTTCATAACGCTGCCGATTGGGAAAACTGCTAAATTACGACGCAGTTCTTTTTCTTTCATTACATCCTCCTTTCGTAAGATATGAAAATTCTAAAAACTAAAAGAAAAACAAACTAGCAAGCCTGCTTTAATGCGAGCATGTGATAGTAGAAACAATCACTCTTCTTTTTCAGATAAAAAGGAATGCTAATCATTCATTCTAAGTTTTCAGTTGGGATTCAACTCCTTACTTGTATGACCAATATCAGCAAATGAAGCAAAAACTTCACTCTCCACTAGCCAAGATTACCACTATTATATTCCTAAAGACTTATCCTGTCAAGAAGGAATGTCACTTTTTCTGACATATTTATTTGCTTTTGTCTTTTCTTAAAAAAGAACGCAGGCGATTAATGTCATAATTTACTAACATGGCAACGAATACACCAATAAATGTCTCAAAAATCCGAGCAAATACGTAAACAATCGTATCGCCCTCAGAAACTGACAGTGTAATAATCAAGAGGGCCGATACACCCTCAATTACTCCTGCCTTATTGTTCATAGCAACATTGGTCATAATCGTTAGCATGGTACAAATCGGAACAAAAAGCAAGGTGACCCAGAGCTGATCTTGAAAAACCTTATTGATGAGGAAAAAAATCAAGGCATAAAAGCCACCGATGCTATTTCCTAAGATACGAGAAGTGCCAAAATGTACACTCTTATCAAAATCTTCTCGCAGGCTAAAAACTGCTGTCAAAGCGCCAATCTGCAGACCACCCCAGCCAAATAGACTAAACATCAAGAGAATGATAAAAACTGCCAACCCTGTCTTAAAAGTCCGCATTCCTAATTTAAATTTCGATTTATCAAACTTGTACTTGCTAAAATAGTTCATTCCTGATCCTCTTTCAAATCAAATTACTTTCATTCTAACATATTTTCCAACAAAAAACCTTTTTTTGTTTGCAACGACCTCTCATTCTCACCTTCTACATCCTATCTTGAAAAATAAAAAAAGATCTAGAGCACACTCTAAATCTTCAATCAAATTAGTTTGGATAGATATACGTTACATTTCCCAAAAAAATTCATTGGGGTTAAAATAACCGCGATAATTATCAATTTGCTTTTGACGATTGTAATTAGCTTCTAGCACTTGGATTGTACCATCGCTCTGAACGTCTGTAACATAAGCAACGTGACCATACTCTCCTCCGTCCCAAACAGCGATTGCGCCTACTGTCGGAACTGTACCAGTAACATAACCTTGATTGCTGGCATTGATAGCCCAAGTATTGGCATTCCCCCACCAGTTGCTTGCCCAAGGAGCTAATTCCTTAACACCCCAAGTACATTGTCCGATTGGATAAGAGTTACCATAGTCAGTCGGGGTATTTAAAACAACATCATCTACATCAGATACCAAATCCGCATTACTGCTCACACCATAACCTGAATTTGCATAAGTAGAAGTAGCACTGTCCACTTCCAAAAACATCACACAGGGTTGATTGTATCAAAAATAGATTTGCCATTTTTCGCAGCTAAATCATAAGGGCTCATCCCGTGAGCACTAGCAATTCAAAGAAAGAATCACCTTGTTGCACAACATAAGAATCTGCATGTGCAACTTGAAGACCAACTATAGCTGAAAAGAGCTGTAGAAGCAACTACAAGAGCTGTTTTTAATAAATATTTTTCATAAAATGATTTTCCCCACAAAATTTGATGTTAACATCATCATACCTTATTTAGATGTCAGTTATCTTATCCCAATATTTTTGAAATGATTACAAATTCTATATATTTCTGATACATAAATTATATAGAAAAGCAAAAATAAAGGCCGGAACACTGGGTTCCAGCCTTACAATCTATAGAGTCCTAAATTACCGACTCAGTATAGCCGACATAACATCAAAGATGAAACAAGTCTAAGCTATTTGATTAATCTTCTTTGCGTTTTTGCTAGACCTAATCCTAGGAAACCAACAAGGGCAGCCAAGCCTAAATAAGGCATATAAGTTGCATCATTTGTTCCTGTTTTTTTGGAAGTGTAGTTAATTCTTTACCAACAGAAACAGGAATTGGTGCTGAAGGATCTTCAACTTTTGGACTAGGAACTTTTTGGTTCTTTTTGGTGTCTCAGGTTTGTCAGGATCCTTTTGGTTTTGGCGTTGGAATTGGTGTCGGTTTGTCTGGTGTTCTTGGTATTGAGTTGTTGTACGTACTGTGTTAGATGCATAAGCAACCTTATTAACAGTATTTACATAAGTATTTTCAAATGTTCCAATAGCAATTCTGCGCATTTGAAGGTGAGGTTTCAGCTTGGAATGGCGAATCCAAACTAATCTTTTGTAAGAAATCTTCCTTGAAACGAACAGTTACAATACCATTTGTAGCATCTGTTTCAGCAGTTGTTTGAGATGTTAGATCTGTACCTGCTTTAATCACTGAACCATCTTTCATTGTCAAGTTCAGAGAGCTGAATGTCTTGTAATTACCAGTATACTGATCACCAGCTTGGTCATAATCATCCACAAAGCTGTAGTCTTCCAATTCCTCAGAGTGATTTTTGTGGAATGAGGCCACCAATCAGACGATAGTTAAATGTTTGATACAATTGAATTGTTTGGCCATCCAGATTTTCACTAGTTGGATCTAGACTTACTGTTACGTCTTTTTTCGGTGTGATTTTCGGTACGTTGTTAACCACTACTTCTGTAGCATAGCCATTTCCAAAATCAATTTGATAAGCCTTGTTTTCATACTTACCACCTGTCTTACCAAATTCAGACTTAACAGTCATCGGATCTGTAATGACTAGTGATGTTCCAGTTGCTACATATTGCTTGTAAAATTCTTCTGGATTATCAGCAGAGAAGAGTTGGAAAGCACCCTTAACAGTAATGTTAGCTTTCTTCAACAAGTCTTGAACTTTCTTAGGAGCAGCTTCTAGACTGTCATATTTTTTTGAACGCTGACACCTGATACTTGATTTCCTTTTTCATCTGCAACCTTAACCAAATCAGGGCGAACATCTAAAGCTTCTTCTGGATAATCATCTACATAGTAGAAACCGTTTTGGATTGCTTCCTTAGAAGATTTATCGCCCTTATATTGATCCAAATCCCATGTTAATTCGTAGTAGTTGGTTGAACCAGCTAAAACTTCTTTTCCGTCAATATTAAGACCTTCTTTATTCTTATTTACTTTCGTTGGCTTAATATAGTTGTTATTTGGATTATCAGGATCATTTGGTTTACCAGGAGTCGTTACACGAACAACATTTGACTTAATACCATAAGCATCATTGACTGTCAAAGTGAAGTTATTAGTATAAGTTGCCCCATCGTTCAAGACTCGACCAACAACCGTTGGATGAAGAGTCTCAACAGGTTTAGTTAAATCAGCATTGTAGCTTGCCAATGTCTCATCAGTCGCCTTAAAGGTTACAGTGTGGCTCGCTTCATCATAAGTTGTATCAAAGCCTGTACTTGCAGCCTTAGTTGCATCCAAGTCAAACTTATAGCCAGTTGGAAGCGGATCTACCAATACAAATGAAGTAGTTTTTGGACGTCCAGCTGTCAACGCTTCAGTTTTTCAATTCAAACTTAACAATTGACTGTTTAGCAACCAATGTCCGGTCAATATCTACACCATCCTCATTCTTGATTTCTTTATTAATCTGAGGCTGAGCTAATAAACTGCTATAGTGGAAATGTACTGTCGGTACAACTGGTGGAGTCGGTAACTGCTTAGGGAGTTGGTGCTAGCGGTGGAGTTGGCAATGGATCATATGTTGGCTCTTCTGGTTTTGATGGCTCTGGTTGATCTGGAGTCTTAACTGGCGGAGTTGGCTCATTTTTCATATGTTGGTGCTACTGGTGCTGGCTCCAATGGTTTCTCTGTTTCATATGTTGGCTCTTCCGGTTTTGACGGCTCCGGTTGATCTGGAGTTTTTACCGGTGGTGTTGGCTCATTTTCATATGTTGGTGCTACTGGTGCTGGTTCCAATGGTTTCTCTGTCTCATATGTTGGCTCTTCCGGTTTTGACGGCTCCGGTTGATCTGGAGTTTTTACCGGTGGTGTTGGCTCATTTTCATATGTTGGTACTACTGGTGCTGGCTCCAATGGTTTTTCCACTTCATAAGTAGGAGCTTGTGGTTCAGTTGGCGCTACTGGTGGAGTTGGTTTTTCCTAGTAATTTTTCGGAACGTTAACCGCACGAATCTTACCATTGAGTGAGTACCAAATGTTTGGTCTTTTACCTTCGGTATTATCTCTTCTAGGTACTTGAGGCATTTCCGCTACAGGCATCACATTAGTAGCAGACGTTGCACCAACCGTAATGTAATTATTAGGGCCTGACATTCTAATAGCTCCTGCACCATACCAAGAGTTTGGTGCATCAGAGGAATCCCAACCAGAACCAGGTTGACTATTTTTATACATGGTCCAACGAGATCCACCTTCGCCTTGTTTAAAGTTCAAGGTTTCAGTAGCATAAATCATGCCATTCTTTTCACCGATGGATGAGCCAGAGATTTTAACAAACTTACCACTATAATCCTTGGCCATTTCAATAGAGTTGTGCTCACGGTTAAGTGAGGCTACAGAAAGAAGGGCGTTATCAAAATTAATTGGCTGATCATTTTTCATCATAGAAGGTGAATTCATTTTTAATGAAAAGCGAAGTATCTTTTTCTACTTGACCCGTATAGGCTGAAGCAAAGACTCCTAGAGTAGGGTCAGTAAAGATTCCCAACCAAACTTTCCCACTAGGATTTTTAAATTGAGAAGAAGGATCTACAGTATATTTGTAAACAATCTTAGAAATCTTTTTACCATTATAGTAAGATTTTTCAAGATTTGTATAGGTAGCTGTCACGCTTTGACCGCGTTCCAAGAGGACAGATGCAAATTTTACCTCTGTGTTATTGCCGACAGTGGTTGTCCAGCCAGCCTTAGCCCCGAAATTGCCGTAAAGTTCCATGGAAGAAGTCACATCATCGGCTTGTTGAAGGTAACTAACATTAAGATTATCAGGCTGAAGAATCTTTTTAGAATATTGAGCTGTATCATGACTAAAGGCCTCATCAACTGCAGAAGCTTTCAGCATTTTTCCATTAGTTGTCAATGATAACTGTGCATTTGGCTCTGAATCATAAACTAAATTTTTGAGCAGACGGCTCTGACAAGTTACCATCTTCGTTTTTTTATGATTTTTCAAGTTCTGCAAGGGCAGCTTTAATTTTGGCCTGCTCATCTTCATAAGCCTTTAATTTTGCTGGATACTCAGCCAAATCCTTCTTATATTTGGCAAGATCAGCTTCATATTTAGCTAATTTTTGCTTCATAGTCAGTTTTAGCTGCGGCATTACGTTGCTTGATTTCTTCGTTTTTCAGCTTGGAGCGCTGCATTTTTTTGCCTTGTTGTCTTCAACGGCCTTCTCATAAGCTGCTTTAGCATCAGCATTTGCCTTTTGAACACGAGCCAATTCTGTCTGATATTCGGCTAGCTTAGCTTGATAGTCTGCTTCATTGGTAGCATTCGCTTGCTTAACTGCCGCCAAATCTGCTTCATATTGCTTCAATGCTGCTTCATAAGTCGCTTTAGCTGCGGCATTCCGTTGCTTAATGGCTTCATTTTTCAGCTTGAATGGCTGTATTTTTTTAGCTGTGTTTTTCTTCAACAGCTTTTTCATAGGCTGCTTTAGCATCAGCATTTGCCTTTTGAACACGTGCCAACTCCGCTTGGTAAGCTGCTAATTTTTGCTTGGTAGTCAGCATCATTATCTTCCTTAGCTTTTTTTAATAGCTGCAAGATCTGCTTCATACTGCTTCATCGCTGCGTCATAGTTTGCTTTGGCAGTTTCATTGCGTTGCTTAATCGCTTCATTTTCAGCTTGGAGTGCAGCATTTTTAGCAGTATTTTCCTTTACTGCTTTTTCATAAGCTTCTTTAGCTTCAGCATTCGCTTTTTGAACACGAGCCAATTCTGCTTGGTAAGCTGAAAGCTTATTTTGATAATCAAGCTGACTGTCTTCATTAGCTTTTTTGAACAGTGGCTAAATCTTTTTGATATTGAGCTAGCTTCGCTTCATATTCTGCCTTTGCTGTCGCATTAGCATTGTTGATTTTTTTCAACTTCAGCTTGATGAGCTTTCAAATCTTCTTGATACTTATCTTCAGCAGCTTTGTTTTTCAGCATTGATTTTATCTGTTTCAGCCTGATGAGCCTCTACTTCTTTTTTTATAAGCTTCAGTTGTTTTTCTTTATTTCTTCAGCTTGTTTTAGCGTAGTCACTCTTGATTTCAGCTTGCTTTTTGCGCATTTTCTGCGGCAGTTGTGGCTGTACCTTTATCGCTTGTTTGATCTTGTACAACATTGACACCTGCTGCTTTGGCATCCGTCACTGCTTTATTTAAATCATCAGCAGATACTTCTACCGGAAGAGCACCATCTTTAGAACCAGCCTGTGCTTGACTTTGGCTTGCTGCTTCTGTCGCTTCTCCCTGTGCTTCAGGCAGATTAGTAGCTGGATTCCCAGTTGTAGTGACTGCTACATTTGCTGTACTATTTGTTTCTGTAACTTCATCAGCCAAAAACTTGCTGATCCGCAACAGCAATCAAAGCCGCCCCTAAGACAGCTCCACATAAAGTCTTAGCGACTTTTCTTTTTGTTCATTTAATCCCTTTCCTTTAGCATAATTAGTTTTTATACATCAGTCTAATAATAGCAGTTTTACAGACTGTATGCAACTAATTTACCTACTTTTTTTCTAAAGAATAGATGAAAGCCTTTTTATCCACAAAAATCAGATCAGAATATTAGATAAAAAGATGGCTAAAAGCCATCTTTTTATGATATCTTATTTCTCTGTAAGTGCTGCAAGACCTGGTAGAACTTTACCTTCAAGAAGTTCCATTGAAGCACCACCACCAGTAGAGATCCAAGAGAATTTGTCTGCACGGCCAAGGTTGATGGCTGCAGCAGCTGAGTCACCACCACCGATGATTGATTTCACACCAGGTTGTTTCACGATAGCGTCCATGACTCCGATTGTACCAGCTTGAAGTCAGGATTTTCAAATACACCCATAGGTCCGTTCCAAACAACTGTTTTAGCACCAGTCAAAGCTTCATCAAATTTAGCGATAGATTTAGGACCGATGTCCAAACCAAGGAAGCCTGGATCCACTGCTTCACCTTCAGTGTCTTTTACTTCAGTGTAGTCAGCAAATGCATTTGCTTCTTTTTGAGTCAACTGGCAAGATCAATTTGCCGTTTGCTTTTTTTCAAGAAGGGCTTTGGCAACATCCAATTTGTCTTCTTCTACAAGTGAGTTACCGATTTCGATACCTTGTGCTTTGTAGAATGTGTAAGTCATACCACCACCGATAAGAACTTTATCAGCTTTTTTTCAAGCAAGTTTTTCGATAACACCGATCTTGTCTGAAACTTTTTGAACCACCAAGGATAGCTACGAATGGACGTTCTGGAGCTTCAACAGCTTCTTGGATGTAGGCAATTTCGTTTTCAAGCAGGAATCCAGCAACTGCTTTTTTTCAACGTTTGCTGAGATACCAACGTTAGATGCGTGTGCACGGTGTGCTGTACCAAATGCATCGTTTACGAAGATACCATCTCCAAGTGATGCCCAGTATTTACCAAGTTCAGGATCGTTTTTAGATTCTTTCTTGCCATCAACATCTTCAAAACGAGTGTTTTCAACCAAGAGAACTTGTCCATCTTCAAGAGCGTTGATTGCTGCTTCTAATTCAGCACCACGAGTTACACCTGGGATAAACTTAACGTCTTGACCCAATTTAGCAGCCAAGTCAGCAGCTACAGGTGCCAAAGATTTTCCTTCTTTGTCCGCTTCTTCTTTTATACGACCAAGGTGAGAGAAGAGGATCGCACGTCCGCCTTGTTCAAGGATGTACTTGATAGTTGGAAGAGCTGCAGTGATACGGTTGTCATTTGTGATCACGCCATCTTTTACAGGAACGTTAAAGTCAACACGAACGAGAACTTTTTTCCCTTTCAAGTCAACGTCTTTTACAGTCAATTTTGCCATTGGATATGACTCCTTCTATTTTTTTAATACATGATAATTATATCACAAAAGATGTAAAAGAGGTAGAAAAAAATCCAATCATTTCCCCTGCTTAATTATATCCCTTTCATCAGCAAAGTAGTCAATTCATTCACACTCAAACCGTAACAAGTTGTTTTTATACCTTAAAAGCTCCCCATCTAAAACAATCAAACCTCCCATATGCAGTTTACGGGAGGTTCGATAATTTAGTCAGGTTAACAGTCTTCTTGCAGACGTCTTTTTCCTTCACATCTAATTACATTGATTTCTTAATCTTCTTTTTTCTTACCTGCTAGGAGAAGGCCACCGAGAGCCGCCAATAGGACTGCCTCTGCTACGAATGCTGTTTCTTGACTAGCGGTATTTGGTAAGTTACCTGCAGACGTTACAGTGTTTTCTTCTTTCACATCTTTAGAATCAACTTCTTCCTTGGCTGATTGAGAAGATGAATTTGCCAAGTTCTGACTTTGATAACCAGCAGATCCTCTATCCTTTTCTTGATAGTTTAGATGCTCAACAGTTGGATTTGCATTCGGTTGAACTGAACTTAAAATGACCATCACCTGGTAATTGAGGATGAAGCGGTTTAGAATTATCACTACTTGGAACAGTAGGCTTATCAGGTCCAGATGGCTGATTAGGTTTGAGTGGCTGGTCAGACTCACTTGCTTTTTGCTGTCTTGTAGACAAGAGCATAGTGAGTAAAGTGAGGTGCTGTAAAGATAACCTCATTGCCTACTTGCTCAAAGGCTAAAGATTGAACTGGCTGATTATCTGGGAAGAAGAGAACTTGTTCAACTTCCTTGCCAGCTTCTACTGGTATTTTAACGAGAGAAGCATGCTGGGTATCAATATCTCGTCCCTCTTTATCTACTCCCTCTATGTCATATACCTTACCAAGTCTACCTGCAAAGGCTTCTTTTTTTCCGCAGCATTAGCCTCAACAACTCCGACTTTCAAGCCTTTAACTGGAGTGGTTTCCTTATTTGAAAAATTGAACTTCAACTCCTGTAGCTGAATCTACAAAGACAGTCGGTTTGTCTTCTTTAAGTAGAGCAATCAACGCTTGAAGAGAAGTTTTTTGGCTGTTTCAAGCGCTTCTGGGGTTACTTCTGAAGAGGCCAATAGATCTTTATTTTTTTATTCAATAAATTGAGTAAAGCATCTCCAGAAGGATGATTTGGCTTTTGTGCAAGCAAGTCTTGAGCTTCTGTTGCCAAAGTATCCAATTCAGAAGTTTTTGGTTGCAAAAATTCTTTTCGGCCATCCAAAGCCTTAAATGCTTGAGTCAGTTTAGACAGACTTTCGTCAACCTGTCCTTGTGTACTTGTATCATGGTCTTTCAGGATTTGCTCTGCACTTGCGATTTCCTTGAGCAAGGCATCTTTGTTTTTCCTGACTTGCAAAGCTGAAATCAACCTTATTTTTGCACAGCAGTGGCTTCTGCCAATTTTTGCTTCAAATATTCATCATTTAGAGCTGGTTTTGGCGATACAAACACATCATAAGTTGTCGTCACACCACGATAACTAATCGAAATTGTTTGGCGTCCTTCTTTGTGAGCATCATATCCTATAACTTGGACACCTGCTTCATCTAAAGCATGTTCTTCAGTTGTTTCATCATCAAAAACTAGACGGAATCGTCCCCCTGGGTCTCAAGACTTTCACCAACAATGTAGTCTGTTTTTAGGTTTTTCAATCAATTCAAGTCCCACAGGTGTCTTCTCTCCTGCTTCGCTATGACTGACAACATAAACTGTCAGTGTTTGATCCAGTTTTTGGCCCAGATAAGATACTTGTAAATGCTGCTCTCCTAATTTAGAAGGATCATAGCCAGTTACTTCAACCCCGCTATTTGATAGCTGAATCAACTGATCCGCTTCTCCCCTTTAAAAGCTGACACGAATGGTACCACCCTTCAGAGATAGAGCATCTCCTTGACGATAAACCTTTCTTTCAGGTGCTGTTTCAAGTTCGACTTTAGATATTTCTTTATCTTCTTTAGGTACTTCAATAGCTAGCACATTACTAATATCCTTACCTGCAACTTGTGAGCGATAATATAGTAAGCTAGGCAGTTTAGCAAAAGCAAGAGGTTTAAAGATGAGATTACCGTCCTTATCAGCTGTCATAGTTGCAATCGGTTTTGTCGCATCGCTGCTATCATAGAGGGATACTGTCGTCTTAGCTGGCACATCTTTGAAGCCTACTTGGACATGTCCATTTCCAAGAACACGCGCAGCAGCATTTTTCATCGGAATATTAACTGTCTCAGTATCTAAGCTTTCATACATCTTCCAGTTATAAATCCGAATTGCCCGCCATGGAGTCCCGTTATCAGCTGTAATGACATCTAAGCGCCAGTCTTGTGCTCGAATCGGCTTATCTAATACAATATCTGACACATGGTCCTTATTGCCCCGGACAGCCTTGGCTAATTTCCATTCGCCGGCTTCATCCTTGTAATATAGATCAAAAGTCTCGCGTATTCATCTTACCATCGTCAACAGACTCTCCACCTGCTCCAGCATGCTCCATAACCCAGCGAGTTACCGTACGTGGCTGAGTCAAACGGATGTCTACCGTTCCGCTTAGTTGGGCAGAAGACCATTTATCTGACAGACTAGTAATAGTACCATTCAACATGCCTTCAATACCCTCGCTTCCATCTGCATCAGGGAAGCTTGAAGCAATCACTTTGGCTCCTAAAACTACATTCGGCGCTAAAGGTTTTTGGTAAAGAAGTATCGGAAACCTGCATGCCCCAATCAAAAGTCAACCGTCCCAGCATCCGAACGAAGACCATTCTTTCCTACTGCAACGACTTTTTAACTCTTGCTTACTACCCTTGGCACTAGCTGAACGACTCACCTTAGCCAAATAAGCTGATGTGCCAGAAGTTCCAGTTACTAGACGCCATTGATCACCATCTTTTTCATAGATTTCATAATAATCTGCATCTGCACTTCCCTTAAACTGTAGCAAGGCTTCTGCTTCCTGAGCATTTTGAAGACGTTTAGCTTTTTACAACGACATCCTTTGGCGCAGCTGGTTTCTCTTGGTTGGCATAGATGGACAATTGACCTAGATTAAACTTATAATCTTTGACATCACTGTCGTGGTCAAAGAACATCTTAACCCCATAAATCGTTTTACCAGCTAGAGAAGATAAGTCAAAGGTCTCTGTCTTCCAGTCTTTGCTAGGGTTAAGTTCTTTCCATTCATACTCTGAATAATCTGGTTTGGTCGCAAGAGCAACCCAAGCACTCGTTCCTTGACCGCCTTTATGCGTAAGGCTAAGCTTGGTCTTATCACTAACTGGAATCTTAGTTGAATAAAGCATAACATTTTGACTGCTATTTGCATCCAAGTTCCCCTCAAAAGCTAGTGAATTTCCACCGTTATAGGCTTCATCAAAATCATAGCGTCCCTTCAGAGGTGCACTACCTTCTGAGTGCTGAATCCACCAACGCCAGGTCGGCAAGAAACCAGATACCGAACGATAATTCCATTCTCCTTCTTTAGAAACTTTCCCATCTACAAACCAACGTTTCCCGTGTCCAGTATTAAAGGAAGTATAAAAATCGGATTTGGTGATAGCTGTTTTATCAACCACCAAGTTTGACATACCATACCAAGATTGGTCAGACGGTTTCCCCTTACTAGGATCTCCTTGGAAACCTGTCCAGAAGTAATTTTCGTGAATATGGTAGCCCTCGCCCGTTTTACCAAGGCCAGTGATAGTATCAGGTGCGTACAGACCTAGGGAAAGACGAAGTTTTCCGTTTTCATCTAGAATGGCATCCCAGTCCACATTGGTCTTGTAAGAACCACCTTTTTGTAGTTCTATTCCAGCCAAAACATCATAGGGGTTGCGTTTAATCCATTTTGCAGTACTGATTGAATAATCCGTCTCTGCCTTACCCCAGTTAAAGTTTGCAAAAGAAAGTATCTACTGGATTTTCACCATCTTTAGGCTGCATAAACTGATAATTATATTCCCCAAGGGCATTTTCATGATAACGACCATATTCGTAGGTCATGGCATCATACCAAGAATATTTAATCGGGTAATTCAAAGAACGTGCATACTCTTTTGTATAGAGCAAGAAGTCACGCATTTTAGGTCCTAAAGGCTCTACCTGACTACCAGTTGTTTCTTGGTTAATAAAGTAGCCATCATAACCATAATACTTGGCAAGCTCAACTAATTTACGAGCAATAGGAAAGGTCTTTGAACCTTCAGAATCTTCTTTTAAAGCCTCTGCAAATCGTTCCTGATCCTTAGCGCTGGAAGACCAATTAAAGAAGAGGGTACCATAGATAGGAACGCCATTTCTATGCGCAGCATCAATGACATCTGAAGTAGGAACTAGCCCATCCCAGAAAACCATTGAGTGTAAGTATTGCCAATAATCAAAGGCATAGGCCTTAAATTCCTCACCTCCAGTAGAAGCATGGTCAAGTGCTTTGGAGTTCATATTGGATAAAGCCTGAACCTTAGCCTCTGGATTTGCTTGTTGATTAATTTGATGCCCTTGATAACGTTCAGCCAAAGGTACGCTAGCACGGTTAATATCATCATCTTCTCGATCCCCAGGTTTCCAATTTAGCAGATCTTGCCAAGTATCAAACTTAACTTCTTTTGGCTTTAGTTTCTTCTCTTCTTGACTCGGTAGATCCTCTACGACTTTTGCTTCCTTAGTTGCAGGTTTTTCCTCTTTCTCTGCGACAGTTGCTACATCTTGACTCTCTACTACTGGTTTTTTATCTTCAACAACTGCTTGATTTTCTGTATCTGGCTGTGCTGCTTGACTTGCCTCCTCTGAAGCAGGTTTCCCTTGTGCTTCCCCTGCCGCCTCTTCCTTAGGGGCATCTGCATTGACTAAAGCCACATCACTAGCTTGGGACAAGTCTGTAAGCTTCTCTTCTGCTGAAACATTTGCCACTCCAAAAAGAGCTATTCCTACTAAAACAGAACAGACTCCCAGGCTTAACTTTCTGATGCTAAATTTTTTTGCTTTTTATAAAATTCCATGTTTCCCTTGACTCCTTCTCTTCTTTTCTTAGTTTTGCGACTATCCAATTCTAAATACTAACACCACTCCTTTTTTAAAAGTAATCGCTTACATTTTTCTTTAAAAAAAGAAAACTTCACTCAAAACCATTCTACCCTTTGCTTACTTTCATTGTCAATCCTTTCTATCTCATCCTATAAATAGGGCTTAAATCTCTAAAAAAAGTACAAAAAAAGAGAGCTAAGCTCTCTTTTTCTATACTATGAATTATTTAGCGATTTTCGCGAAGTATTCAAGAGTACGTACAAGTTGTGCAGTGTAAGACATTTCGTTGTCATACCATGAAACAACTTTAACCAATTGTTTACCGTCAACGTCAAGAACTTTAGTTTGAGTTGCGTCAAACAATGATCCGTAAGACATACCTACAACGTCTGAAGAAACGATTGGATCTTCAGTGTAACCGTATGATTCGTTAGCAACAGCTTTCATAGCTGCATTTACTTCATCAACAGTAACGTTCTTTTCAAGAACAACTACCAATTCAGTTACTGATCCAGTTGGAGTAGGAACGCGTTGTGCAGCTCCGTCCAATTTACCGTTCAATTCAGGGATAACCAAACCGATTGCTTTAGCAGCACCAGTTGAGTTAGGAACGATGTTAGCAGCACCAGCGCGTGCACGACGAAGGTCACCTTTACGGTGTGGACCGTCAAGGATCATTTGGTCACCAGTGTAAGCGTGGATAGTAGTCATCAATCCTTCAACAACACCGAAGTTATCTTGAAGAGCTTTAGCCATTGGAGCCAAGCAGTTTGTAGTACATGAAGCACCTGAGATAACTGTTTCAGTACCATCAAGAATATCGTGGTTAGTGTTAAATACGACTGTTTTAACATCTGATCCACCAGGAGCAGTGATAACAACTTTCTTAGCACCACCAGCATGCAAGTGTTTTTCAGCAGCTGCTTTAGTAGCAAAGAAACCAGTTGCTTCAAGAACGATTTCTACACCGTCGTTAGCCCAGTCAATGTTTTCTGGATCACGTTCAGCAGAAACTTTAACGAATTTACCGTTAACTTCGAATCCACCTTCTTTAACTTCAACAGTACCGTCGAAACGACCTTGAGTTGTGTCATATTTCAACAGATGTGCAAGCATTACAGGATCTGTAAGGTCGTTGATGCGAGTAACTTCAACACCTTCTACATTTTGGATACGACGGAATGCAAGACGACCGATACGACCGAAACCGTTAATACCAACTTTAACTACCATTCGTGATTTCCTCCTTATGAAAATCAATAAATATTTTATGTGAAAAGAGTAACTTGAGTTGCTACAAATCACTTTTCAACATTATTATTATATACCTATTTGATATAAAATGCAACTGATTTCATCATTGTAAGAGAAACTTGTTCATTCTTTCAAATCTTTTTTTCAAGATTATTTTCAGATAGTTTTTGAGAGAAAAAGCACCCTTTAGAGGGTGCTCAGGTAGAGCTATTACGCTTCACCTTTATGTTTTTTTGATAATTTCTTCTTGTACTGACTTCGGTACATCTTCGTAGTGGTCAAATACCATCATGAAAGTACCACGTCCTTGTGATGCAGAACGAAGAACTGTTGCATAACCAAACATTTCAGCAAGTGGTACATAGGCACGAACGATTTGGCTGTTACCATGTGCTTCCATACCATCAACACGTCCACGACGAGCTGTTACGTGACCCATAACGTCACCAAGATTTTTCTTCAGGAACAGTGATTGTTACCAACATCATTGGTTCAAGGATAGCTGGTTGTGCAGTCTTAGCCGCTTCTTTTCAATGCAAGTGAAGCCGCAACCTTGAAGGCTGTTTCAGATGAGTCAACATCGTGATATGAACCATCGTAAAGTTTAGCTTTTCACGTCAACGATTGGGTAACCAGCAAGGACACCATTAGCCATTGACTCAATCAAACCTTTTTCTACCGCTGGAATGAATTCACGTGGAACCACACCACCAACGATAGCATTTTCAAACTCGAAACCTTTTCCTTCTTCGTTTGGTGTAAATTCGATCCAAACGTCACCGAATTGACCTTTACCACCAGATTGGCGTTTGAAGAATCCACGAGCTTGAGTAGGAGCGCGGAAAGTTTCACGGTAAGATACTTGAGGAGCACCTACGTTTGCTTCAACCTTGAACTCACGACGCATACGGTCAACAAGGACATCCAAGTGAAGTTCACCCATACCAGAGATAACTGTTTCACCAGTTTCAACGTTTGTTTCAACACGGAAAGTTGGATCTTCTTCAGCCAATTTTTGAAGGGCAATACCCATCTTATCTTGGTCAGCCTTAGACTTAGGCTCAACCATCAATTGGATAACTGGTTCTGGAACGTTGATAGACTCAAGGATGATTTTAGATTTTTCATCTGTCAATGAGTCACCAGTTGTAGTATCTTTCAAACCTACGGCAGCAGCGATATCACCAGCATATACTGTTTCAATTTCTTGACGGCTGTTAGCGTGCATTTGAAGGATACGTCCGATACGTTCACGTTTACCTTTAGAAGTGTTCAATACGTAAGAACCTGATTGAAGAACACCTGAGTACACACGGAAGAATGTCAAACGACCTACAAATGGGTCAGTCATGATCTTGAAGGCAAGAGCTGCAAATGGCTCTTCGTCAGATGCTGGACGAGTTTCTTCTTCATCTGTATCTGGGTTGATACCTTTGATTGCTGGGATATCAAGTGGGCTTGGCAAGTAATCGATAACTGCATCAAGCATCAATTGAACACCTTTGTTCTTGAAGGCTGAACCACACAATACTGGGAAGAACTCAACATTGATAGTTGCTTTACGGATACCAGCTTTCAATTCTTCGTTAGTGATTTCTTCACCTTCGAGGTATTTCATCATCAAGTCTTCATCAGTTTCCGCAACTGCTTCCACCAATTTTTCACGGTATTCTTGTGCTTGTTCAAGGTATTCAGCAGGAATATCTTCTTCCAAAAATATCTGTACCAAGGTCGTTAGTATAGATTTCAGCTTTCATCTTGATCAAGTCAATGATACCACGGAAGTCATCCTCAGCACCGATTGGCAATTGAATTGGGTGAGCGTTTGCTTGAAGACGGTCATGAAGAGTGCTTACTGAGTAAAGGAAATCAGCACCGATTTTGTCCATTTTGTTAGCAAATACAATACGAGGAACTCCGTATTCAGTAGCTTGGCGCCAAACTGTTTCTGTTTGAGGCTCAACACCTGATTGTGAGTCAAGAACGGTAACCGCACCATCCAATACACGAAGAGAACGTTGTACTTCGATTGTAAAGTCCACGTGTCCTGGTGTGTCGATGATGTTTACGCGGTGGTTGTTCCATTGAGCTGTTGTCGCAGCAGATGTGATTGTGATACCACGTTCTTGCTCTTGCTCCATCCAGTCCATTTGTGACGCACCTTCGTGAGTTTCACCGATTTTGTGAATTTTACCAGTGTAGTAAAGGATACGCTCAGTTGTAGTTGTTTTTACCAGCATCGACGTGAGCCATGATACCGATATTACGTGTTTTTTTCAAGTGAAAAATTCGCGTGCCATGAGGTTATTTTTCTCCTATTAATTTTATTTTACAGTTTCTATTATAACATGATTTAGCAAAAAAACGGATAGGCAGGACCTACCCGTTCTCAATGTTTATCTTGATTTTTGTTGGTTTCAACTTGTAGATGGGAAGTTGAATTGTAGCTAAGAGCTGACCATAGCTCAATTGAACTCGGGCTAAAAGCTCAAGTTAGCTGAGTTGAACCCGAGCGAGGCCCGGCGCAAAAAGATAAACTGCTTTGTGTTCACGGAACACTGCATCAGTTTCCTATTTTAACTTTGCATCCTTACCGTTCCTAGCATCATGATCTAGTTGAGCTCAAGCTAAAAGTCTGGAGAAAAAGATGAATCTCATTGGTTGCAATCGCAACCTGCTTTGATTCCCTATTTTCTCTGGGACTTTCTTAACGCTTTCGCATCCTATATTACCAACGGAAGTGTGCAAATGCACGGTTAGCTTCAGCCATACGGTGAGTGTCTTCACGTTTCTTAACAGCTGCACCAGTGTTGTTAGCAGCATCCATGATTTCTTTTGCAAGACGGTCTTGCATTGTGTGTTCACCACGAAGGCGAGCGATTGTTACCAACCAACGAAGTCCCAATGTTGTACGACGTTCTGGACGAACTTCAACCGGTACTTGGTAGTTAGATCCACCAACACGGCGAGCACGTACTTCAAGAACAGGCATGATGTTTTCCATCGCTGTTTCAAATACTTCAAGTGCATCAGTTCCAGTAGCTTCTTTGATTTGCTCGAATGCTCCATATACGATAGAAGCGGCTGTACCACGTTTACCATCAAGCATAACGCGGTTGATAAGACGAGTAACTAATTTTGAATTGTAAAGCGGATCTGGCAATACTTCGCGCTTAGGCGCACGGTTTTTACGACTCATTTCTCTTTATCCCCTTTCCTTATGCTTTTGGTTTTTTAGTACCGTATTTAGAACGGCCTTGTTTACGATCGTTAACACCTGCAGTATCAAGCGCACCACGAACGATATGGTAACGTACCCCTGGAAGGTCTTTTACACGTCCACCACGAAGAAGCACAACACTGTGCTCTTGCAAGTTGTGTCCGATACCTGGGATATAAGCAGTTACTTCGATCAAGTTACTCAAACGTACACGAGCAAATTTACGAAGGGCAGAGTTAGGTTTTTAGGTGTCATAGTTCCGACACGAGTCGCTACACCACGTTTTTGAGGTGCACTTTCGTTAGTTGGAACACGTTTCAAACTATTGTAACCAACGTTCAATGCTGGTGATTTAGATTTTTCTACTTTTGATTTACGCGGTTTACGAACCAATTGGTTAATTGTAGGCATCTACATTCTCCTGTATTTTTTTAATTTTGGTGATGATACACTTGGTGACAGCTACCATCTGTGTGTACTTTTGCAACATTTGTCAGCACGTCTCTGTACACTTTTGAGAGACCAAAAGTAAAAAGTACCGTCTATCATTATAACACGGGCCGGTTGGCGAGTCAATAGGTTTCTTCATTTTTGCCCTTTTTACTTTGTGAATCGTGAACCTTTGATAAAAAGAGAAGCTCTTGGGAGCTTCTCTTATTGTGTGGTTGTGTTGTTAGCAGAAGGGGCTTCTTCAGTCTGTGTTTGAGTATCAACAGTTGAAGGTGCTGCTGGAGTTTGGATTGTAGGCGCTTGATAGACCGGTTGCTGTTGAATTTGTGGTTGCGCAGCATTTGCAGATCGGTTTGCAGCTATGGTATCTTTAACTGCCTGAATCCTATCCTGCAACTTAGCCTTAGCATCTAGATCCTTCACCTTGTCAACTGCCGCCTGTGCAAGTGACACGTTTTCTTCGGTCTGCTCAGCTTCTAATTCCTTCACAAGAGTTTCTGCATTAGCAAGACTTTGTGTATCCAAAGTTTTCGCTTTATCTGGATTAGAAGAAGATTTTTCATTAGACGAACCAGCTTTTGGAACTGGACGCACGGCTGTATGTGGCAACTGTTGAGGACTGGTGGCTTTGTTTTTGTAGTTAGGCTTTTATAAAGAATAAGCCAGTAATTAAAATCGCTATTAATAGTAGCAAAACTCCTATCCGAACCCAAATTGGAATTCGGTCAAATTTCTCAAATATACTTCTCATAATCCTTTTCCTGCTTATTTATCAAAAATATTTCCGACTTCAACATCGATTTTTATTTTTCTTTTTACATCGATATTGGTCACTTTCAATAAAGATTTATAAGACAGATGTTCTCTCTTTTCCCAGGGCGTTATCCGCAAAAACAGCTACACCTGCTAACTCCGATTCGAATTCAGCAAAGCAAGCTAATCATCCCATTGATTGTACCGCCTCCCTTAAGGGAAGTCGTCCACTATCAAAAACTCGGCTACCTGCTTTCAAGCTACGCTTTGATAAAAACATCTTTTTCGATCCGATCGCTGGAACCAGAAACATAGTTAACGCTGACGGTTGATCCTTCTGTAATTTTTAAATCACGACGGACAATCACAAAAGGAACATTTAATGTATTGGCCACGGCATTAGCAAGTGGAACTCCTTTAGTAGCTACTGTCATGACAGCATCGATTTTTTTGATCGCGAAAAGCTTTAGCGATAATCCGCCCAATACTATTTAAAATAGATGGAGTGCTCAAGAGATCAGATAGGTAGATATAGCCACCTGGTAAAATGCGGTTACTTTCTGACAATTGGTCTCGTAGTCCCTCAACAATTTCTCTAGACTCTCTATCAGAAATAGAAGGGGTAAAGATGACTCCTCCTCCCGCACCAGTAATTGTTTCAATAGATCCAATCTCGATCTCTTCAAAAAGCGCGTTTGATGATGACAATATCTTCTGAAATAGAGGATTTAGCTGATTCATACTTTTCAGCAAAAGTATTCAGACTAGTTAGTTCATAAGGGTGGTTTAAAAGATAGTTTGAAATTACTACCATCCGGTCACTTCTTCTTAGTTTCATATTTTCACCGTTCTTGTTATTTTTCTTCATTATAACATACTCTATCAAAAACGAACATTATTTCAAATATAATGCTCATTTTTCGTTTTTTTCTTTAGTCTAAATTGGGTTTATAGAAGGAACGATTGTCCATAGCAAAAAAATACGACTGGTCATTTCTCCTTCTCCAACCTTAGCCAAAGGCACCCTGTCATCATCATCATTTCTGCATCTAAGTTATCAATCATATGAAGAATCTCAGCCTCCATAATCCTTGGACGAACTGGACTTCCATATTCAAGCAAGCCATGGTGACTCAATATGACATGACGCAAGACAATCACATCTTCCTTACTGTCGTCAATCTTCAATTCTAGAAGAACTTTTGTAATTTCTTCGTCAATTAAAAGCAATGTGGCCAATTAAGTTGCCACGAACTGTGTACTCGGTGTCATCAGGACCACTTAGTTCGATTACTTTTGCTAAATCGTGCAAACATAATTCCAGCAAAGAGCAGACTCTTGTTGAGCTGAGGGTAGATATCTCCAATCGCATCAGCCAAGCGAACCATAGTCGCCGTGTGAAAGGCTAAGCCTGATTCAAAAAGCGTGATGATTGGTCTTGGCCGCAGGATAAGAATAGAATTCCTTGTCATACTTGCTATATAAAGCTCGGACAACACGTTGCCAAACCGGATTTTCAATCTTGAAAATCATCTGGGCCAAATAATCTCGTAAATCCTTCGGATCCACTGGAGGTTTTTTTCTCTAAAGTCAGCTGGATCGTTAGGCTCACCTGCTCTAGGGAAGACGTAGAACTAACTGATTAACCTGAGGAGTATTATTGTAGACCTCTCGGCGACCTTGCATATGGACAACTTTTCCAGCTGTATATTCAGCTACGTTATGTGGCTGGGCATCCCAGAGTTTCCCTTCGATCTCTCCACTATCATCTTGAAAAGTAAAGGCGATATAATCCTTCCCTGCCCCTCGTCTGTCGAACTTCAGCTGATTTAATCAAGTAAAACCCTTCAAAAAAATTCATCTTTTTTCATTTGGTTAATTTTTCATGATCTTCCCTTTCTTCTGGCACATCAAGCAGGTCTATATGCAAATCCTCATCTGACAATTCAATCTGGCGTAAGGTTCTCTCAATGGCATTTGTTCTGCGTGTCAGCAAATCATCAATATTCCCCGAAGCGTGCTGCAAATGCTTCTGCGCCTTAACCAAAAATACCTGCGAATTTATTAAATTCTAGTTTGACGCTTCCCAAAACCTTGCTGATGTCATCCGCACTCTTTTGAATGTTCAGAGTTTTGAATCCAACGGATAGTGAGTTGAGTAGGGCTGATAAAGTCGATGGTCCAGCAACTACAATCTGCTCTTCTCTACGAAGGTTGTCAAAAAATTCTGGATTGCGAACAACTTCTGAATAGAGACCCTCTGTCGGTAAAAACATAATCCCAAAGTTGGTTGTAGCAGGAGGTGCTAAATACTTGCTGCGAATGTCTTTTTGCAAAGCGTTTAACACTATTTAGCAGTGCCTTGCGATAGAGTTCAATTTCTTCTTTATTACCAGATTCATAAGCGTCTTCCAAGCGATAGTAATCAGCCAAGGGAAATTTCGAATCAATTGGCAGATAAACATAGTCTTGATCAGTCTGGCCTGGCAACTTGACTGCATACTCAACTCTTTCACTAGAGCCTGAAACAGTAGCAAACTCCCGCTCGTACTGACTTGGAGTCAAGATATCTTCAATAATCTGACCCAGCTGTAACTCACCCATAATACCACGAGTTTTAGTATTTGAAAGGACCTTATTAAGGGTTCCAACATCGCGCGCAATATGCTGCATTTCACCTAGACCACGGTTGACTGATTCCAATTGCTTAGAAACGGACTCAAAAGAGGTCTGAAGGCGAGTCTGAAGAGTCTTTTCCAATTTTTCTTCTACTGTCTGCCTCATTTGCTCTAAACGTAATTCATTAGACTCTTGAATCTGTTTCATGCGTTCATCTGTCTTATCGCGATTCTTTGTCAAATTATCACTGATTTCTGCCCGTAAATCTGTCAAATCCCGATGCAAACTTGTGTGTAGAGAACTAAAACGATCTCCCAAGCCTATCTCTAGATTTTTTTGTTGAAGCAAGGAATTTTTGTCTTTCTTGCTCCAAAACGATAATCAAGCTGATCTGATAAATGGTCAGCCTGCGCTTCCAAGATTTCTTGAACATCCTTCTTTTTGCTGTGTTTGGCTCTGCCAAAGCAAGAAAGTCAAAAGAAGATTGGCTACCAGCAAAATGATGATAAGTATCTCCATCTTATTTCCTATCTTTACTATACATAATCACCACATACCCAGAATCAAAAGACAGGGAAATGGGCTTACCTATAAATTCGTTAGAAGCATAGACTTTTTTAAAGAAAAAGTTTTTTTCATTTAAAGGATACTTGGCTCCTTCAATGGTCAAGGCAATATCCTGTGTTGGCATAAAGGCAACATAGGTCATTCCTTCTATAAGATCGATTAAATGTTTGCCTGCCGGTCGATAGGTAAGCAGGTTTTGTTCATCTTGCAAAGCAAGTCGCTCCATATAAGGAGCAATCTTTGGATTGCTAGGAAGAAAAACATTGGCTAGAGTATGATCCATACGGCCTCCAAAAAGCAGCAAAAAAATAGTAACATTTGCGTCTGGATAGCGCTCAAAAGTAGCTGCGACAGCCAACTCAAGATCTGTATCATCTTTTTCTGGCTGGGCACGTAGGACCTCTTTAGCTTTCCTTTGAACCAGCTCAAATTCCTGCGAGGATACAGAGTCGAAGTCACCTACAGCCAAATCGGGAACGATTCCCTGCTCTATCAAGTGGAGACTGCCTCGATCCACACCGACCCATACGTCAGCATCTGAGGGTAATTCTTCTAATTGACCTCCAGCAACTAGAACAACCTTAGTCATGTAAGGCTTCCTTCAAGGTTTGAACTTGATGGTCAACATCACCTTTAAAGACATAGCTACCTGCTACAAAAGACATTAGCACCAGCTTCTTTTTGCTAGCTTAATGGTCTGATTGTCAATGCCACCATCAACCTCGATATCAAATTGTAGTTGTTCTTGTTCCCGAAGACTAGCTAACTCACTAACTTTAACCAAGGTCTCAGGTAGAAAGGCTTGTCCGCCAAAGCCAGGGTTCACAGTCATCACTAAGACCTGGTCTACCAAGCCTAAGACGTGCTTAATTGCTTGAACCGGAGTACCTGGATTGATTACGACACCTGCTTTTTACTCCTGCGGCACGGATTTGTTGGAGGGCACCGTGGATATGAGGAGTTGCTTCGACATGGATTGTGATAATATCTGCTCCAGCACGAACGAAATCCTCGATATGCTTTTCAGGATTTGTAACCATCAGATGACAGTCAAACACCAATTTGCTATGTGGACGCATGCTAGCTACAACACCCGCTCCAAAGGTGATATTAGGAACAAAGTGGCCGTCCATTACGTCAATATGAGCATAGTCAGCTCCAGCCGCTTCTAGTCTTTTTCAATTCACTTTCAAAATTAGCGTAATCAGCACTCAAGATAGATGGTGAAATTTTTAAATTGTGTCATAGTTTTTTTCTCCTGTTTCCTATTTAGGTATTTTCTTAGCTGTTTTTTTATAGGGTTTCTCTTCGATTTTCAATCTCACTGAGAAATTGCAGATAGTTGTCAAAGCGAAAAAGTTGCTATCCGACTACTTTCGACCGCTGGCTTGACTGCACAATTTGGTTCATGGGTATGGGTACAAGTACGAAACTTACAGAATTTGCTAAACTCAGCAATCTCAGGAAAAGCTTGATTGAGATCTTCAGCCGTACTCACCTCGTAATCCAATGAAGAAAAATCCTGGCGTATCGGCAATCTTCCCTCCGTTTAGATTGTAAAAGCTGACAGCCCGTGTCGTATGACGGCCTCGGCCTGAGACTTTCAGAAATCTCTCCTGTTTCGAGCTGCAGATCTGGGGCAATCTTATTGAGAAGAGTTGATTTCCCAACTCCCTGTTTGTCCCATAAAAACAGTTATTTTATCCGCTAGAAGAGGCAACAATTCCTCAACGTTTTTGGACCACATCGTAGCCAATTGTTCGATAGACTTGTAAGAACTCATCTAGCTCATTTTCGCGTTCCAGCAAATCCAGTTTACTAATATAGAGAATCGGATGAATCCCTTTATGTTCCAAGAGAACCAAGAATCGATCCAGGAGGTTTGGATTAAAATCTGGCTCCTTCGCACTCATGATAACAACTGCCTGGTCAATATTCACAATCGGAGGACGCACAAGACTGTTTTTTTGCGCTCTGCTATTTTTAAAATATAACCTTCTGAGTCCTTTTCTGCTGAAAATTCAACCTCGTCGCCAACGTAGGGTGTCTGTCCTTTTTCGAAAAATTTCCTCTAGCTCTGGTTTGATAAATTTGCCCAGCCGACTCTACATAATAGAAACCAGCCAAGGCTTTTAATGATTTTTACCTTGCAAGATTACTCCTTAAAAGTTAGTACACCCATTATAACAAAAATGTTTGATTTAGCTTACATGTTTACTAAGAAAGCCACAAATTCTTTAGTTGTAAGATTTTTCTAGATAAACAAGGACAGAATGTTGTAAACGTTTTTCTGAAAGTTTTTATAATAAAGAGGTAAATAACAAACATCTATATGCCTCGTGTGAGGAATGGGACAAGTACAATTAGAAGGGAAGGTGACAATCACAAGGCACTTGTCCATCTGGTTACTACTGGAATTCCAGTGAAGCAGAAACTTCTTCATCAAGAAGCAAGTCTCTAACTTCTTTAATGGTTCATGCTAGCTATAAGGAGGTTATTTATGAGCCTTTCATTTCTCTCAAAGAGCAACCCGCTCATTTCCAATGTCAAAAAAGGGAAGTTTTTGACTCCTTGGTTTTTTTAGCTCCCTTCATCCTTTATTATATTACCCAATATATGTCTCCGATTAGTAGGGCTTCAACTAACTTTTTCTTAGACAAGCAAAAATTGGATTCCTGACTGGTGGAATATTTTTGGACCTTTGGTCCTTCCTCTACACCATTATCGCCTTCTTCCTTTGGGTCAAATTCATTGAAAAACGACCAATACGAACCATGGGATTCTCTAGAGGAAATGGCCTTCCTGAATTCGCTAAAGGTGTGTTGGTGGGTGCCATCATGATTACGACCGTCTTAATCGTCTTCTTCATTACAGGAGATGCTAAGTTTGACCGGATCCAATTTAGTCTGCCTTTTTCTCGTTTCTTGGATATTAGTTCTCATTGGCTATATATTCCAAACAGCTGCAGAAGAGATTTACATTCGCGGATGGTTGATTCCCATTATTTGCTATCATAAAAACACCTACTTAGCCATTTTGATTGCTTCTACCATGTTCTCTTATTTCCATTTGGATAACAATGGTGCTTCTTGGCTCTCAACTTTCCACCTATTCGTTTTTGGCCTTTTCACAGCCGTTTACGCTCTGAAGCGCGGAAATATCTGGGGACCTTGTGGCTTCCACTTCGCTTGGAACTTCATCATGGGTAACGTTTATGGTTTCCATGTCAGTGGATTTGACAGCGAGTCTTCCTTGATGTACTTTACAACTTCCAATCGTACACTTATCACAGGTGGACAATTCGGACCTGAGGGAGGAGTTCCTGGCTTGGTTGTCTTCATTTTAGCTCTCTTATGGGCTATCTTCATCTTGAAAGATACATCCAAAGAACAAGAAACCCTCTATCCGCAAATTGTAGAATAAATAATAAAAAAATAGCAAGCGAGGGTAGAGAAAGATTCTTCAACTTTTTATTTGCGATTCATCATAACTAGAGGCTGGAATAAGAATTTCCAGCCCTCATTTGCTTTCTATGGATGGCACTGTCTAATCTGGCTATTTTTTTCTTGGATTTTTTAAAAAAATATGTTATAATAGAGAACAAGCGGAGGTGGTGGAACGGCAGACACGCATGCTTCAGGCGCATGTGCCCGTACGGGTGTGAGGGTTCAAATCCCTTCCTCCGCATCAAAAGCAATCCTATCAATCATGATAGGATTTTTTTCTTATTATGGAGAAGAAGGCTACTGCATAGAAAAAGCTAGAAAGGTCAGGCCTCCAGTTAAATATTTCTCTAATGGACTCGCACTGATAAAGAAATTGAAAAACCGTAGCCAAAAAAATAGAAACACAGTTCCAACTAAAATGACTTTCCCTCAAAAACTGAAGACCCTCAAGCCACTTTTTCAACCAACCACCAAAAAGCTAGATAACTAAAACTAAAGAAAGCCCACAATGAGAACAGCAGGAAGTTAACCGGCCGCAACCATAAAGGAAATACTATATAAGCGCCACCAAAGACCAAACGTCCCAGAGGCAGACCTAGCATCAGCAGGAAATGGAGTAACGACTGCGAAAAACCAGAGTAGTCCAGAAAACAAAGACAGAAATTTCACTTTCATATGCACCTCATGAATAAAATAGAAGACCGGCTACCAGAGAGCAGATCTTCTTTTTATAACCCCTCGGACTTTAAAGCGTCACTCAAGCGAGCAAATGCTGCCAAGTCTAGCGCTTCTCCTCGAACATTGGCCACAAGATCGGCTTTTTCTAAACCTCTTTCAAGCTTGGTCTTGACTTCTTCAGACTTACCGAAATAACTAGTCAGATTATTCCAGAGAGTTTTTCTGCGATGAACAAAGCTGGCCTTGGAAACCTTGAAAAAGAATTTCTCGTCCTGGACTTCAACTGCAGGTTGCTCTCTTCGCACCATCTTGAGAATCGCCGAATCCACATTTGGTGCTGGCACAAAGACTGTCCTCGGTACGATAAAGGCTACCTTGGCCGTCATGTAATACTGGACCGCAATTGACAAACTACCATAGGCCTTGGTATTCGGCTGAGCCGAAATCCGATCTGCTACTTCTTTTTGCATCATAACAACAAACTCACTAAAAGGAATTCCGCTCTCAATCAAGTGCATAAGAATCGGCGTCGTGATATAGTAGGGCAGATTTGCCACTACCTTGATAGGCAGGTCTGGATTTTTAAACTCTGCTATGTACTGGGCCAAATCAACCTTGAGAATATCCTGATTGATCACTGTTACATTGTCAAAATCGCGCAAAGTATCCGCTAAAATCGGCACCAACCGATCATCTATCTCAAAAGGCCATGACTTCCGCAGCATTTTTCCGCCAAAAACTCCGTCAAAGCCCCAATACCAGGACTCAATTTCGATGACATTGACCTTTTTGTCAATCTCAGCAGTATCCACAATCTTCTGGAGGATGTTGGTATCAGTCAGGAAATTCTGACCGAAAGATTTTTTAAAGGTGAAACCGTGACGCTCCAGAATGGCACGGGTTACACTATAATCTGCAATTCTCATCTATTCTCTTTTCTTTTTAAATAATTTTCAGGTGTAGAATGGTAAATTAGCTCAAATCGGCTATCACCATTTGCCTCTTCAATTATTGTCTTTAACAAGGCATCTGATTGAAGCATCTCTTTTGTTTTTGTAAAGTAGGCTCCCTGTTCCCCATTGATATTGCGAAGTTCCCATGCAACATCATTTCCTTGAACAAGAGGGAGATAACGATCTTCTTCAAGAAAAGCAAAGAAAGCTCCTACCGTCATTTCTTCAGGCACTTCATATTCTGTCTTATGTGGAACAGTGTCATCTCCTGCACTAACAGAGACTCTGTCAACTATGATCTTCATATTTACCTCTTCTACTGCTTTGGAGCATCATTTAGCTCGGCACTTAGTTTTTCCATTTCTTTGAAAGAATCTTGACTGATATAACATCCTGCTTTTAGATACTCTGTCCCATTGACAATGTAGTCAAACATAGCAATCATATTTCCTGCCGGCTCAATCATACCGTCCCACTCTTCATCAAAAACCATCCGCAGACGTTTCCAGTCTGTAAAGAGAGAGATAGCTTGTCGGCTATCTTTTTCCTTCTCGAACTGGTAAATCTAGACTAGCCCCTTTTTCTAACATTACTTCCTTAGCCTTATCACTCGCTTCAGGGAAGTTCTCCCCTCTTCGCACCGGAATGAGGAATTTAGCCTTAGGCACTGCCTTTGATAGGAAGCCATAATAAAGCCTGTCTACCAGCTGTTTGTCTTCAGTGTCAGGCTTGCCTAGCTGTCCAAGTAAAAAGTAACCATCTCACTACATCAGGATTCATGACAGGCACCTGGATCTCAGGTAGATTTGAAAAAAATCAGGTTTTTTTCTACCAAGTTTTTGAGCCTTGATGCACACATCATCTGAATTCATGATAATTCCTAGCGCACCATTAAGGTAAAAAGCGGAACCCAAGAAGTTTTTTTAATAGCTTCCTTGTCCTCTGTATTTTTCAATCCGTCTCACTTGGGTATTTTGGCTGACTGTCAAATGTTTCTTTGTAATGATGGTACCAACGAGAAGTTGAGAGGTGAATCAAAGGATCTGTACACAGGTAGCCATCATCCCCTCTGTCATATGTCTTTGAAAACATATAGGGCTCTCCTGTTAATTGCGAATAAATCACATAGACCTCATCTGCTTCAAGCAACTTATCTCTGACAACTTCCTCAAGGTGGGCAATTTTAGCCAGATTTTTGATATTCTTCTTCACTCCCATTTTGTCGATTCTCTCTACAATCCCATAAGAACAAACGCAAAATTTCAACACTATCTTCTAAACTAGCTCGCAGATAGTCTTCATTACTCATATCCCCATTCTGCATTTCCACAAAAGATGTATAAAAGGGCATCTGTATAACTAGATAAAAGCTGGCGCTCATCTATCTTGGACGTATAGAGAACACTCCCCTTTTTAAGTCGACCTGCGACCTCAGATGCAGCTACAACAATATGGGCAAGGGGCTCGTCTGTCAAGAAGTTAGAATCTTCTTTTCCATTGCTTAATTTTTTTCAACCGTCAGCTCGCCAAAAGACTCAAAGCTTTCGCCAGGATTGCATACTTGCAGACGGTCGCCTAACTTTAAGTTTCCTTTCAATCGGCCCAAGATCAACAACTGATCGGACTTCCCAAGTGCAAAGAAGTCAAACACTCCCAAGCAAGCACTTGTCTCGATTTTCTCTTTTACAACTTCTGTTGCAGATTCTATTTTTTCTTTTTTCTTCCCAAAATTAAACCAAGCCAATGCTACTTCTCCTTATGGACTTTATTTTTCTAACTCTTTATTCATTGTCCTTTACGCAGGTCATTTGCTCAAGCAAAGTGCAAAGTTTTTTTCTGCTCTTCTTCCTTGTAAGCAAATGCGTTAGCCTTTTACTTCTCTGCATTTCTCGTCATACAAAAAGCCCTCATAACCATCTTCTGTAGATAAGGCTGTATAGACTTTTGGCCATTTCTTCAGGACTAATCGAAAAATTTTGACTTAATTTTATACAGATTTTTTTCATAAAAAGCGCTGAGGTGATCATAGCGGTTCATATCTACTTTGACATTGGTCACACGGATTGCCTGCACCTTGATGTCTTTCCAATGTTTCCGCATATAAAGCGACAGCATCAATAAGGCCAACTTATTCTGATAATAGGTCTTAGCAGGGCTGTAATGTTTTTGACCGAATAAATTTTTCAAAATCAAGCTTCATGAAAGGATAAAGCACTAGCCCTTGGGAAGAAATATTAATAATCCGACCACTTTCTGACTTTTTCCAACAAGCCCTTCAACAAGGTAGAAAGTAAAAAGGAGCAACCACATTGGTCGAAAACTGCTTTTCTAATCCATCTTTGGTAAGAATCGGCTTTTTTTGACCGATAAATCAAAAATCGGCTGCATTGTTAATTAAAAACATCTAAAGCATCTTCTTTTTTGGATATACTGTTCTGCCGCTCTCTTGATACTCTCCAAATCAGATAAATCAGCCAAGATATAATCTACGTGTCCATTCCCTGTCTTTTGACGAATTTCCTCACAGGCTTGCTCAGCAGCTTCTTTTTCGCCGGCAAAATAGAGTCACTGACCACCCCTTTTCAGCCAACTGTTTAGCAGCCCGGTAGCCAATGCCACTATTGCCACCTGTAATAATTACTTTTCATTCCTTACTCCGTTAGACTGAATATTTACGCATAGCTTCTTCCACTTCCGCCAAGGTCACCCCAAACAACTCCAAGCGTTTGAGGAGCTGCTTACCGTTAGAATAGCCAATACGAAGTTCTTCTCCCAGATACTCTCGACGCTGACGGCTGTCGCTTCCCATAAGCAAAACCTAGTCGCACAAGATCGCTTTTTGGTGATGTCAAAATTATCCTCATCATCGAAATATCCGACTAGACCAGCCAATGCCTGTTGTAAGTCCTCAAATGAAGCGTGCTCGACTCCGAGCGACCGACCTTTGTTCTTAGACTTAGGAGTCGCCTCATCTCGACGGAGAAAGGCATGCTGAGCAGTTGGCACAGCCTCCATAATTATTCGACGAATGCGCTCACCATTGTAGTCTGGATCGGTAAAGACAATAACCCCACGTAGCTGGTGCAGCTTCTCAATCCGCTCTAGGTCTTCTTCATTGATAGCGGAACCTCTCGTCTCGTAAGTGTCAACTTGGTAAAATCGTTGCAGATTGGCTGTATCATCCTTGCCCTCAACGACAATCACCTGAGGGATTTTTATCTTCTCAGTCAAGCCCAAACACCTTCTTTGCATTATCATAGGTCGCCTGCGCTACTTCTTCGACAGTAAGCCCACGCAGCTCAGAAATTTTCTCTACCACATAGCGGGTATAGGCTGTTTTATTTTCTCGACCACGTTTGGGAACAGGCGCCAAGTAAGGCGCATCAGTCTCGACGAGGATTTTGTTCAAAGGCAGGCTCTGCGCAGCCTCCTGAATATCTGTCGCTTTCTTAAAGGTCACAACTCCAGAAAAAGGAAATCATCATTCCTAGCTCGATAAAGCGCTCTGCCATTTCCAAAGAACCCGAATAAGAGTGCATGATGCCGCCTCTAGAGCCGACAGCCTCACTCTTGATAATCTCATAGGTGTCATCCAATGCGTCACGTGTGTGAACGACAAAGGGCAGGTTCAGCTCTTTAGAGAGCTGGATTTGTCGGCGAAACACCCGCTCCTGAACATCCTTTGGCGCTGTCATCCAGTGATAATCCAGCCCAATCTCGCCCAGAGCCACCACCTTGGGGTGACGAAGCTTATCCAGCAGATAAGCTTCCACCGCCTCATCATAAGTCCCAGCCTCAGTCGGATGCCAGCCAATCGTAGCATAAAGCTGATCATAGTTGTCCGCTAACTCCAAGGCGCGCTCAATGGTCGGCCGATCAAAACCGACAATATTGTGTGCAACAACACTCATTTCTTTTGGCTAATTGAAGCTCCTCTGCCTCTCGACCATCAAATTCTTCCACATTTAAATGCGTGTGTGTATCAAAAATCTTCATGGTTTACTTCCTTGTATTTTCCTGTCCTTTATTATACCAAAAATGACCTAAAAATCTGAAGTCTCTTCAAAAGCAGAAAAATAAGATAGCTGCAATTCAACAGCTATCCTAATTTGACTTCAAAACTTCTAAACTTGCAGCTTCTGATCTTTAATCGATAACTTTTTATTATTTTTTTCGATAGAATCTTATTGATTATCGATAATTTTTTTGTGTTATAGTTACTAAGAACTAAAAATATTTGTCGGAGGATATTATGACCAACAAAACAAAAAGACTGCTGAAGATTGGAGCATCACTCTTACAAAAATCAGCATTAGCCTTTTTATTTATTGCTTCTACTATCTTAATCTTCCTAGGTCCTTGGATTGTAAATCTTATTATCGTCTTTCCTTCCCCCTCTCGTTCAAGGAGAGGTTCGCTTCTGGATCTTACTTTTTACTAGGTTACGCCTTAGGAGGACTGGCTTTGACCTGCATTGTCCATCTTTACCGGCTCCTTCATCATATCGGGCAGGACCAAGTTTTCATTCAACAAAATGTTCAATATCTCCGATATTTGGGCTGGGAAGTTGGAATTGTTGCTCTTATCTCACTTTTCATGGGACTGACAGTCTATCTACCTATGCTCCTGGTGACCGTTTCTTGCAGTATTTTGACCTTAATTATCCGTGTCATTCGCAATGCTTTTGGCAAGGCTATTGAACTGCAAGATCAAGTAGACTATACAATTTAGGAGGGCATATGATTCAGATAAATTTAGACCTTGTCATGGCACAAAAGCGTATCAGTGCCGGTCGCTTGGCTGAGCTGATTGATTTAACACCAGCCAATCTATCCATTTTGAAAAATAATCGAGCCAAAGCAGTTCGCTTTTTCAACTCTCAATGCACTTTGCCGAGAATTGGAATGCCAACCCGGCGATATATTAGAATATATTCCAGATAAAGAAGAGGAGGCATAAAATGGAAAGAACTTTACAAAAAAACAGATAGAAGAGCACGACTATCAGCTAGACGATCTAGATGATCTAGAAGAACAGACGATCTTCAGCCCTTTAGATGACGCCCAAATAAAAATCTTTAAAATTGGAACTATTGTTTTCTACCTGGTAGCTTATTTTTACACTGCGATCCTGGTACAGCTTAAAAACTATTTACTCTCTCCCAGTCACAATCGGTCTTTTACTTTCGACTGAGTTTCTAATCAAAAAATTACATACAACCTCTATCCCATTAAAAGAAGGCGCCAAAAAATTAGAGACGAGAGTTTTTTTCACTCTGACCATTGCTCAAGCCATGGCTTTAAGTATTTGGGGGGCACATCAGCAACTAGATTTTTTCCAATTTTTAGCTATCCACCTTTCTTTTGTCTTCTATGTTCTGTCCCGAACAGGTTGGCTAAGTCAGGGGCGCTTAGGGATTATGGTTTGGTTTGATATGGTTCAAGCTTTCTACACTCTGCCCTTTAAAAATTTCATGGCTTCTTGCATCGTCTTTCTTCACGAGGAGGAAAAACTCTGAAGAGACAAATGATGGCTATTCAAAAGAACTTCCAACATTTTGTCATTCTAATAGGTAGTCTTTTAGCTTCAGGAGTCCTGGTTTACTTTGTTTGGACTCAGCTAAGTCAGGTCTCAGGTAATTTTGCAAATCTCTTCCTACAATTGTCCGATTTTAGTCAGGCCTTCTTTGACTCACTTTTTTCCAAGATTGATATAGCTACTATACTGGCACAGCTATTTCTTGCCATTCCAGTCAGTCTCTACTTATATGGACTCATTGTGGGTAGCTTGCTCAGCGAAAGAACGTCTACTTTTAACTACCAAGTATTCCAAGAAAAAGTTCAGCCACTAAGGGCTATCCCTAACTTTGCAGCATATATTGTCATTGGAAGCTTACTTTTAACCTATATCCTTTTTTTCACAACTGGTCTAAGTGAGCTAGGAAATCTTCTGAGCGCTGGAACTGTTACGAAGCCATTTCTCCCCAAAGTGCGTCTTCCATTGCAGTCACTGGGTTCTGGCAACTTGTTAGAGTTTCTCTTCTTAATTTTGCTGTTTTTAGGAGCTTTTTATCTCATCTCTAAAAAACCGCTCTGGGATCAGATAGGTACACGATTAGCAACCACTCTGCTCTTTATATTTGCCACCTTGCTGACCTTACTTGCAGGATGGAAATTATTTGGTGTCTATATTTACCTTTATGGACCAACTCCTCTACGGTTACTTTCCGGCTGGTTTGTCCTCGTCTTATTGGTTTGGTGTTTGCTCATCTTGATTCGACTGTATAAACCTATCCAAGCTATTCGCATCGGTATTCTTTTATGCTATGATTAGTTTCACCATACTTTGCTATCTATATCCTTTTTTTACTGAAGTGATAAGCTAATTTAAATATAAAAAGACCAGAACGATTTTTATCTTCGATCTGGTCTTATTTTTTTATTTATAAACTCTTCATCAGCACAATAGAAAAACCAGTGGTCTCGAGTTTCCACTGATTTTTTTCTTGTTATAATCGTTTTGATTAAGCAGCCAAAACTTTGCGTCCTTTACGACGACGAGCTGCAAGTACGCGACGACCGTTTTTAGTAGACATACGATTACGGAAACCGTGTTTACGCGCGCGACGGATTTTACTTGGTTGATAAGTACGTTTCACGATGAATACCTCCTCTTAGATTCTTGTATTCGTTTTAGCCGGCTAGTTGTGATCAGTTACTAAACATACTTTACTATTCTATATGATTCTAAGCCTTTTGTCAATAGTTCCAGAAAATAAGTTTCCTTTTGAGAACGTAATCATAGAGGCCTTGTTGCTTCATAAAAATGGAATCAGGGCAGTCATTGCTTCTTGTAAATTAGACAAGACTTCTTCTCTAGAATTAGCCCCAGATAGATTAACATCGTATTTGGCTAAAACCTTGCGAACATGGCCTTCTTGGACTTGTTTCATAAGTAACCTGCGATTATCTTCTGTGCCTTCAAAGCGCTGACTCACACCATCTATCTGAGCAAAATAATAAATGGGCCTATCAATTGGTACTTGCAAGATCCGATTTTGCTTAGAGAGACTATAGTCGTCTTTCTTACGCTCCATGAAGCTAACTTCGAGCGATACCCCAAAATCATCTGCACTTCCATACAAACGCAGAGCGAACATGGGTTCCGTTATCTCCCCATACCCTCTCACATAATTCCAAAAATGGGGTCGCAGGATTTGGGCTTGGTTCATCCATTGGCTGGCTCGCTCCCAAGCTTAAATTCGGATATAAAGCCTGAAAAATCTTTGACTAGATCTATAAACTCTTTACGAGCATCCTGGCCCTTAGCTCTCAGATCCAGCATGACCTCACGAAGGTCTCCTGCTTTTTCTGGAGCAATATACTTGGTTCCTTGATAAGGAAGATAAGCTTTTATTGCTGGGAAAAGTGACATAACATCTCCTTTCTCTACTCTCTATAATAGAAAACATCAGGGTTATTAACAACAACACTCTGAGTTATAAGAATTCGATCTTGTTTTTTATCAGAAGCATCTGCTATCGTTTGATCGTCCGCAGTCACAGACATATCAACACCTGCTGGAATGAACAAGATGGCTGCACCCGGACCTCCAGAGGATACTCCACCTTGTAAATAAGAATCAATCATTCTAAAATTATTTCCCAATTTTAGGTCGTTATTAACCAAGCCATTTTTTTATCAAATACTAATTCACTTCCCTTCCCATTTCTCCACCTGCCTTCGATACTAGAATAATCTCCTTTTTGGATGGCTTCCAAATCCAATTGAGACGAACGACTTTGTTCTTTCTGATTTCCAACACTTGTCGTTGCTTGATAGTTTTCTATGTCTTTCCACTTTAACGAAGATAGATCAAGCTCTTTTTTAGATCCCGTCCCAAATACTGTATGTTGTCCGCTTTCAGAATTTGGATCCACGCCTGCTATTTGAAAATCTGCTTCTTTTAGCACATCTACACCACTATTATCAGATCTCAGTTGATAAAGATAACCCTTAGCATCAGGGCTTAGAGAATGCCATTGAGCATAAAAGACTGTTCCATCAGTATAAATAGTTGTGACCTCTCTGCTTCCGCCTGCCGAAGCAACTCTAGATTGTGCTAAATAAGTAGAAACACCCTGGTTTAAATAATAGATTGCAGCCAAATAATATTGACCTTTGAAATAGTGGCCAGTTAGCAATTCTTTAGTGCCGTTTCCATCAATATCATAAAATGCGTATAAATTTGCTCGCCCCTCTGATGTATCTTTTTTTAGACTATCCAAAGTACTTGCATATACTTTTTCATCTTGCTCAATAGAATCCGAAGAAGCTTGCGATTGCTTTGATGGTTTTGGAGTACTTGAAGGAGATGAATGATCTCCCTTCGGACTACAGGCACATAAAAATTGCGCCTGAAAGTAATAAAACAAGTATTTTTTCATATTCTTTCCCTCTTTGATTTTTCTACATTCAAACTATTATCTATAAAAGAAAGGAGACGGAGACAATGGCGTCTCAGTCTCACTTTGTTGTATAAAAAATTCTGATATGGTCAATAATTGAAGCTTTTACTCACTATCAATATCAACTACGACGTAACGGTTTGGCTCGTCGCCTTCTGAATAGCTAGTAACGCCATCCATTTTAGAAATGATTCGGTGGATAATTTTGCGTTCGTTATTAGACATTGGATCTGTCGGCTGGCTACGGCGCTCTTCCAAAAGCTTTGTTAGCCAATTTTTGAGCGTAGCTTTGCAAGACTTCAGCCCGATGCTCCACATAGTCATTGACATTAATAGAGATATAGAAGCTCTTTTCATAACGAATATAGAGATAGTTCTGAGCCAATAGTTGCAGAGCTTTGAGAACCTTTCCGTGGTATCCAATCACACGGCCAGGTTCATTGGTGTCAATCTGCATATTGACCGTACGACGGTTGTAGCTAGATGATAAACTTGCTTCAACGTCCATTTCATTGATGATTTCTTGGACATAGGCTGTCACATCTGAGACAACTTCTTCAATGTCGTAGTTTTCTTCAACTTCGATACCTAAAATCTGAAAACTCTTGATTAGCTGGTTGACTCTTTTTCTTCTGATTCACCTTGTCTTACTTGGTTTTTTAATAAGGTCAATTGTTCCAGTTTCCTCTAAAATAGTATTGGCTTGTTTATCATGTTTGAGGATTTCTGCCTTAACTTCGTCTGAAACTTTCTCACCTTCGCCTTCAACCTTCTTGATGGCAGCGACAACCCGACCCAAGTCAACTGTTTCTTCACTAACACTTTTGACCGGTTCATTTTTAGCATTAACTTCCTCTGGCACACCTTTTACAGCTTTTTGATTAGCCTTGACCATTGTTGTTTCGCTGATTGGCTCCACATCAACTTGGGCAGGTTTTTTACCAAATAAACCTAGAAAACTTTTTTTCTCACGTGAAATAACAGTAATATGTGCTTTCATACGAGGAATATCTAACTCACGCAATCCTTCTTGAATTGCTTCTTCTACACTTGCTCCTGTAAATACAACCATTTGCAAGAGACCTCCTTATTTTTTTCTTTTTTTCTGTGCTTTTCGGAAGGCACGTTTTTTCTTTTTCTTCTTGTTCACGCGCAGCATTAAAGCTTAGCTTCGCGCTCTGCGATCATTTTTGAACGGATTGCTCAAAAACTAAAGTTTGTCCCACTTGGTAGGCATTTGACACTGTCCAGTAGAGGGCTACCCCACTGGAAAAACTTAGGGCAAACCAGAAAAATCAAAGAGTGGCATGAGATAGGTCATCGCCGTCATAGCTCCATTTCTTTCGGCCAACCCCTTATTATTGAGCCAAGTACTCAAGAAAGTGAAGAGGGCGGCCAGTACTGGCAGTATGTAATAAGGATCCGTTTCTGCCAAGTTGAGCCAGAGAAAATGTCCCGTCCTCAAGAAGGCAACCCGTGTCAACGCTTGATACAAGGCAATTAAGACTGGCATCTGAACAAAAAGAGGAATAAAGGATGCTAAGGGATTAACACCCAATTCTTTTGTAAAGCTTTTTGGGTTTCCGTTGCTAGCAAGTTTCTGCTTTCCATATCTTTGCCGGGATACTTGGCTTGTAAAGCTTTGATATGCGGCTGGGCTTCCTGCATTTTCCTCGATGAAGTCATCTGGATTTGGAAGACTGGCAAAAGAACCGTTCGAATGATGATAGTAAAGAGAATAATTCCAATTCCTGTGCTGCCATTAAAAGATAAGAAACGAATCGTTTCCGCAAAGAAATAAAACAAATTTTTTTCCCATAAGTCAGTTGATTGTGATGTGACTTCGCTCGTGCCACAGGCGGTCAAAACAAGCGAGGACAAAAAGCAGGAGACCTGCTATCTTACTCTTCTTTTTTCACTGGGAATCCCTTCTTGATAGATTTTTAGCTAGTTTTTAGTACATGTAGTAAATTTCGCTCAATTTCTTTTGTAATTCAGCTCTTCCACTCCCTTACGAGCAATGATGACAAAGTCAACCGGTTGCAGTTCTTGTCTATGCTCTATCAAGACATGGCGAATCTTCCTCTTAATCCTATTTCTGACAACTGCATTCCCAAGTTTTTTTACTGACGGAAAGCCCCACTCGAAAGTGTTTTTTTGATCTTTATCCAATTTATAGATGACAAATCGTTTATTAGCCACACTTTTGTTTATCATTAAAAATCGCATTGAAATCTTTTTCACTCTTGACGCGATAGCTTTTTTTCAAAAATTCAACTCCATCTACCAAAAATTATACCTATTATACCACATTTTTTTCCAAAAAAAGCCAATGCCAGCAACCTTTAGCGCTATTTCTACCTTCATTTATAGCTTTTTATAAAGCAAAAAAACATGATACTGTCAATAATTTTGTGTAAACACTCAAGTAGAGTTACGGAGTGTTAATCAAATAAGCTTTCAAGTGTGTCAGAACATCGTCCAAACCCTTTATGGATGCGTTGACTTTGCTTGAAATTATAATCTTCAAACAAAGTAACTAAATAACGTTCCAGAGCCTCCTCGTTAGGAGACCGGGACAAAAAGTCCTAGCCTCTCAATTGTCTTTGGATCGTCGAGCAAGACGCAGTGGTTGAGTGGGCTCTACTACGCTGATTTCATCAGCTTTTACAGCCCCTACTCAACTGTGCGGAGGTGGGACGGCGAAATCGAATTTTAACGAATTACCGATTTCTGTCCCACTCTCGTTTGACGTTTGATTTCTTTGTTCAGAGACTCAATGAGGTTTGTCGAATAAATGCTGTGCCAAATCTGGTAGGGAAACTGATAAAAAGTTAAAAGATTATCCGAATTCTCCAGACTTTTTCATTATTTTTCTTATACTTTGGTTTCCATTCAGCGATAAAGTCCTCCAAAGCTTGGACTGCCATTTCTAAATTTTCAGCACGATAAATCATTTTAAATTGCTCCAGAATAACTGCCCGATCAGATCGCTTCACCTTACTAGCCAAATTTCGACTAATATGAATTAAGCAACATTGTTGCTTAGCTAATGGGTAAGCCTGACTGTTCATCTGCTCAAGCCCCTTGAAGCCATCGGTCCCTACAAGAGAAACCTGTTGGATTCCTTGGTTTTTGAAGCTTGTCTAACAGGGTGGACCAAGAAGCATTGTTTTTCATTTGGGGCGATTTCATATCCAAGAACAGCCTTCTGTCCTTCTGGTGTAATGCCAAGTACGATATGAATACATTCTTTACTAACAGTTCCCCGTCTCAAGGGAAGGTAGGTTCCGTCAAGAAACAAGACAGAATAATTAGCCTCTAAGGTTCTTTCATGAAAAAGCAGCGACATTCTCCTGAGTTGCTTTTTGAGATATTAGAAATTGTGTCAGGACTATAGTGATGACCATACATTCGCTCGAAAAATATCACTAATTTCTCGAGTCGTTACGCCGGTTTGATAGAGTTTGATAACCATCTCTTCCAAGTGGTCATCTCGACGTCCATAAGCAGGGATCAAAGCTGGACTAAAGTTTCCATTACGATCTCTTGGAATAGTTAACTGAACAGTCCCATATTTGGTTTCAAATTTCCGTAAATAGGTTCCATTACGACTATTACCAGAATTATAGCCTACTTTATCGTAATGTTCATACCCTAAAAAGGCTGATAACTCTGCTTGAAGCAAGTCATTCATAGCTGTTTCAAGAGAAGAACGAAAAAAATTCATCAATATCTTACTTTTGGGCTAGGAAGTTAAGTAGTTCTGTACTAAACTGAGTCATAGGAATAAATCTCCTTCTAGTAATGTTTCGCAACTCTACTATAACGGATTTATTTCTTTTTGTGTTTACACAACTTATTTTTACACTACCAAAAACATCGCTCTTTTTCACGATGTTTTCTAAATGCTAGTTATTGTTCAGATCTTTTTAGCTCTTTCCAACTCCTTACGAATCTGTGCAAATCCAGTTCCGCCAAGGGAATTACGCTTTTGCACAGCCGTCTGCGACTCAAGTGCTTGATAAATGTCCTCTTCAATCAGCGACGACACTTCCTGATAGCGACTCAGCGGAATATCCTGTAGATAATAACCTGCCTTGCTGCATTCCAGCACCAACTTTCCGACAATCTCATGGGCTTCTCGGAAAGGCAGTCCTTTCTTGGCCAGATAATCAGCCAATTCTGTCGCATTGGAGAAATCCCGCTGAGTTGAAACCAGCATTTTTTCTTTGTTTACTGTCATACTAGACAGCATACCCGCCATAATATCCAGCGATTTTTTTGGATGGTATCTACTGTATCGAACATGCCTTCCTTGTCTTCCTGCAGGTCCTTATTATAGGCCAAGGGCAGGGATTTCATAACCGTCAGAAGGCTGAAGAGATGACCATAAACCCTGCCGCTCTTGCCTCGAATCAGCTCCGCCATGTCCGGATTTTTCTTTTGCGGCATGATGGAAGACCCGGTGCTAAAGGTATCTGATAGACTGACAAAGCCGTATTCATAGCTGCACCAATTAATCAGCTCCTCGCAAAGACGAGACAGATGCATGATGAGAATGCTGCTATTAGATAGAAACTCCAAGATAAAATCTCGATCGCTGACCGCATCCAAGGAATTGTGGTAAATGCCCTTGAAGCCCAATAAATCAGCTGTCAGCTCCCGATCAATCGGAAACGTTGTCCCCGCCAGAGCTGCTGCTCCCAAAGGAGATAAATCGGTATGCTCTAGATTAAAAGCAAAGCGCTGACTATCCCGACTGAACATCTGATAATAGGCCAGCAGGGTGATGGGCAAAGCTAATCGGCTGGGCATGTTGCAGATGGGTATAGCCCTGGCATGATAGTCTCCCACATGCTCCTCAGCCAAGTCCAGCAGCACCTGACGCAAATTCAAGAGTTTATCCGCAATCTGGCCGAGCTGATCCTTGAGATAGAGGTGCGTATCTGTCGCCACCTGGTCATTACGGGAGCGAGCCGTATGAAGCTTACCAGCCACTGGCCCAATCTCCTCGGTCAGAAGAGCCTCCATATTCATATGAATATCTTCATTACGCACATCAAACTCAAGTTCTCCAGCCTCATAACGTGCCAGCAGCTTTTCCAAGCCTGCCTGAATAGCAGCTGCTTCCTCTGGAGCAATGATTCCTGTCTGCCCCAGCATTTTGACATGGGCTAGGCTACCCTGCAAGTCATAAGGAGCCAGACGATAGTCAAAGCCGATGCTGGCGCCAAATTCCTCTACCCAGCCTTCCAGAGAGGCTTCAAAACGTCCGCCCCACAGTTTATGATTTGCCATAGGAAAGTCCCTTTCTATTTGTCTTTGTGAGCCTGAACCTCCGCGTGAACCTTAGACGGAAGCCCCCATAGCTTGATAAAGCCAATTGCGGCATCCTGGTCAAAAGTATCTGCACTGGTATAGGTAGCCAGACTCTCATCGTAGAGAGAATTGTTAGACTTACGAGCTACAACTGTCACAGATCCCTTTATAAAGCTTCACTTTAGCTGTGCCATTGACCACTTGCTGAGTGGACTTAAGGTAGGCAATCAAAGCTTCTGTCGCCGGATTAAACCAGAGGCCATTGTAGATAAGATTGGACAGCTCATTTTCGATAATCGGCTTGAAATGAGCCAGTTCTCTGACTAGAGTCAAATCCTCGATTTCTTTGTGGGCAGCCAAGAGAGTCACTGCACCAGGGCATTCATAGATTTCCCGAGACTTAATCCCCACTAGACGATTTTTCCACATGGTCAATCCGCCCGACACCATGTTGTCCAGCTAGGTCATTCAGCTCAAGGATCAAGTCCGCCAGCTTCATCTTTTTACCATCTAAAGCAACTGGCACGCCAGCCTCAAAGTCAATATTTACATATGCTGGACTGTCTGGCGCTGCTTCTGGCGCAACCGTCAAATCATAGGCGTCTTCCGGTGCTTCATTCCAAGGGTTTTCTAAGACTCCGCACTCGTTAGCCCGGCCCCAAAGATTTTTGATCGACTGAATAAGGACTGTCCAGATCTGCAGGAATTGGTACACCATTAGCTTTGGCGTAATTGATTTCTTCCTCCCGAGACCATTTCCACTCCCGAACTGGAGCAATGACTTTGAGACTGGGATCTAAGGATGCGATAGCAACTTCAAAACGGACCTGATCGTTTCCTTTTCCCGTACAGCCATGTGCAATGGTCGTCGCCCCCGTCTTGTGGGCAATTTCAACTAGCTTCTTAGAAATCAATGGTCGGCTCAGAGCGGACACCAGAGGATATTTTTTTGTTCATAGAAGGTGTGTCCTTGCAGAGCAACCAGGACGTAGTCTTCCGCGAACTCGTCTTTAACATCAATGACGTGAGATTCAATAGCGCCAACTTTCAGAGCCTTATCATGAATGAAATCCAAATCATTTCCCTCACCCACGTCCATGCAGACCGCGATCACATCATAATCCTTGTTCAACCAAGTAATAGCCACCGAAGTGTCCAATCCTCCTGAATAGGCCAAAATAACTTTCTCTTTAACCATGCGATTACTCCTACCCTTCTATAATTTGTATTTTTTTAAACATTCTACGGTATGAAAATGCAAATGTCAAGAGAAAGTCGATATTTATTAAAATAAAAACGTTTTATCAATTTTTTTATTCAAATACAATATATTATGTACTGGACTAAAATAAAAACCAGCCCGAAAGCTGGTTTATCTTATTGAATTTGATTTAGCATGTTCTCGATATGCTGGATAGATTTTTTTCACGACCTAATAGGTAAATCGTATCTGGAAGTTCCGGTCCATGCATTTCACCTGAAACGGCAATTCGAATCGGCATAAAGAGGTTTTTTACCCTTGATACCTGTTTCTTTTTGAACTGCTTTTGATTTGAGGGAAGATGTTTTTCTGTCACAAATTCTTCATCTGTCATAGCTTCCAGCTTTGCTTTGAAGGCTTCTAAAACTACTGGAACTGTTTCTCCTGCCATAACTTCGCGCTCGGCGTCTGTCAACTCTGGGAAATCTGAGAAGAAAAGATCTGTCAGAGGTACAATTTCATCGACTGACTTCATTTGTGGTTTGTAAAGCTCTACTAATTTTTCAGCTTTATCTGTCAAACGTCCTGCTGCTTCCAAGTATGGCTTCGCCAGAGCAAAGATTCTTTCGAAATCTGCATTTTTGATGTACTCATTGCTCATCCAGTCTAGTTTCTTCTGGTCGAAGGCTGCTGGAGACTTGCTGAGGCGGTTCTCATCGAAGAGTTTAATGAGTTCTTCGCGAGAGAAAATCTCATCTTCACCACCAGGATTCCAACCTAGCAGTGCAATAAAGTTAAAGACTGCTTCTGGCAGATACCCCTTCTTACGATAATCCTCGATAAATTGCAAGGTGTTGGTATCACGTTTAGATAGCTTTTTACCCGTTTCGCTATTGATAATTAAGGTCATATGACCGAACTCAGGTGCTTCCCAACCAAGTGCTTCATAAACCATGAGCTGTTTTGGAGTGTTGGCAATGTGGTCGTCTCCACGGATAACGTGAGAAATCTGCATATCGTGGTCATCAATGACGACAGCAAAGTTGTAAGTTGGGTATCCGTCTTTCTTTTTGGATAACCCAGTCACCACCAATATTGCCACCTTCGAACTCAATGTCACCTTTGACTATGTCATGCCATTTGTAGATACCTGACTCATTAACCGCCAGACGGACAGTTGGTACAATGCCTGCTGCTTCACGTTCAGCAATATAAGCCGCTTTTTCTTCTTCGCTCATGCCAAGGTATTCGTTGATGTAGCGAGGTGTTTCTCCTGCTGCTTCCTGGCGTTCGCGCTCGGCTGCCAATTCTTCTTCTGTGACATAAGATTTGTAGGCCTTTCCTTCAGCTAGCAATTGGTCAATGTATTTTTGGTAGAGTTCCAAACGCTCAGACTGACGGTAGTTTTCATGTGTTTCTGGGCTTTCATCCCAATCCATGCCTAGCCAACGCAAATTTTTCAAGCTGTGAACGTTCCCCATCTTCTACATGGCGCTTGCGGTCAGTATCCTCGATACGGATAATGAAGGTCCCGCCATGATGACGAGCATAGAGGTAATTAAAGAGCGCAGTCCGCGCATTTCCGATGTGTAAAAGTCCAGTCGGACTTGGTGCATAACGCACCCGAATAGCTTTTGCCAAAGCAGATCTCCTTTATATCATTCTTTTTATCATCGAGGACCAAACGGCCTCTTTTCAATCGTTTCTATTATAGCACAAGTAAGAAAAAAAGATTACCCGCAAGCAATCTTTTTCATTCCCAAACTAATTGGAAACTAGAACATTTATTTATAGAACTTCATGGATTCGCCCTGGTATCCACATCATAGACGCCACCGGAAATTTCTACATCATCAGGAATCAAGGGAGACTTTCGAAGTAATTCCATGTCCTCCCGTACACTTTCTTCCACATCTGTGAAGGGCAGAAAAATCTTGCCCCTTAACATCCACACCTAGCACATTTTCAAGATGACAGGCAAATTCTGGATTGGTAAAGGTCTGAGCTCCACAGTCGGTATGGTGCAAAACTACTATTTCTTTTGGTCCCCCATCTGTTGCTGAGAAATCACTAAGGACCGAATCATATCCTCCGTCACACGCCCACCAGCGTTCCGCAAAATATGGGCATCTCCAAGAGCCAAACCTAAGGCAGGAGCCACATGAAGTCGGGAATCCATGCAGGTTACAATAGCAACCTTTGTTTTTGGTTTTATTGGTAAATGAGCTGTTCCATGCAAGTCAACATACGCTCTGTTGGCCTTCATAAAATTTTTTTAAAGTAAGACATATTCACCTCTGCTTCATCTCTGGAAAATTTATTTGATTGTCAAATAAATTAATCTTATCTTACCAGCTTTTTTTAAGATTTGTCAGAGATAAAGCTTCTTACTCATGAAAAAAATTTATATGCCCAGGAATAGTCAAGCCTACTCTTTTGTAGGAATATATCCACCCAAAATTTTAGCGAAAGTTTCAACATTTAGACTTTGAACATAGATTTCTCCTGTACCTCGGAAAGTATTAACAACACCTTCTCCTGTACCGACAGATTGTAAAAACCATTTTCCAAGTGAATGTCATAATGCAAGTCTTTGCTCCAGGCAACAACATGGGCATTATCAATCGTCATTTCTTGGTCTTTCAGTTCAATTTTCTTGATAGCTCCAAAGGCATTGACTAAGAGTGTTCCTTCTCCTTGAGTGGTCATGACAAAGAAACCTCCTTGACCGCCAAACAGCGCACGGCCAATAGACTGGCGTTCCATCGTATAAAATGCTGAACCATCCAAAGCAAGGAAAGCTCCATCGTTCAATCGATATTGATGCTCTCCCAAATACAAGGGCATTACCTGACCCGGAACATTAGGAGCTAGAGCTAAGAGGCCACCATCTGCATCAGATAAAGCTTCCGTAATAAAGGTGCTTTCACCAGACACCATCGAACGTCCAACTGCTTTAACTAATTTACCAAGACCAGATCCTTTTGCATTCAGTTTGGTTCTTAAGTTAACACTAGAAGAATGATAGACCATGCTTCCGCGCTGAATATAAGCTTTTTTTCTCCTTTATCTAGTACAATTTCTACAAAAGGAAATTGGCTATTGTTTTCAATAGTAAAATTCATGCGATTATCTGACATCAGATTTCTCCTTTTATCTTGTTTTGAGCAAAGAGAACTAATCCTTGCACCTGTTTTATTTATCTACCTAGATCATTACATTGACAGTTTTATTTACCTATAAAGCAAGGTTCTAAGAAAATACTTTCTTTAAGACTTCCCCAATCGTTGTCACACCAATGATTTGAATATTATCTGGAACTTTGAGGCCGTTCAGAGAATTTTTAGGAGCGTAGACTTTGGTAAAAGCCCAGCTTTGCTGCTTCATTGATGCGCTGCTCGATGCGATTGACTCGACGGATTTCACCAGTCAGGCCAATTTCACCGATAAAAGCACTCTTGAGGATTGGTAGGCAAATCCTTGTAGCTAGAAGCAATGGCTACCGCTACCGCCAAATCAATGGCTGGCTCATCTAGCTTGACACCACCAGCTGATTTGAGGTAGGCATCTTGATTTTGCAGGAGGAGCCCCGCCCTTTTTTCCAAAACTGCCATGATAAGGCTGGCTCGGTTAAAGTCCAGCCCAGTCGTGGTTCGCTTGGCATTGCCAAACATGGTCGGTGTCACCAAAGCCTGCACCTCTGCCAAAAATCGGCCGCGTTCCTTCCATAGTCACGACGATAGAAGAGCCTGTCGCGCCGTCCAGACGCTCTTCTAGAAAGACTTCACTGGGATTGACAACCTCAACTAGCCCCCCGATTGCATCTCAAAAATGCCAATCTCATTGGTCGAGCCAAAACGGTTCTTGACTGCTCTCAAGATACGGAAAGTATGCTGACGTTCGCCCCTCAAAATAAAGCACGGTATCCACCATATGCTCCAAAGTTCGAGGACCTGCTAAGGTTCCTTCCTTGGTCATGTGACCAACGATAAAAGGTCGCGATATTATTGGTCTTGGCCAGCTGCATGAGCTCGGCTGTCACCTCTCGGACTTGAGAGACAGAGCCTTGGACACTGGAAATTTCCGGCGACATCACCGTCTGTATAGAGTCGATAATCAGAAAAATCTGGCTTGATTTTTCTCAATCTCTGTGCGGATATTTTTGCATATTGGTCTCAGCGTAGAGGTAAAATTCACTGTCAATATCACCGAGGCGTTCCGCCCGCAACTTAATCTGCTCAGCTGATTCCTCCCCGCTGACATAAAGGACGGTGCCCTGATGAGAAAGCTGGGTTGATACTTGCAGAAGCAGGGTAGACTTCCCGATACCAGGATCCCCACCAATCAGAACCAGACTGCCGGGCACGACTCCACCACCCAGCACACGATTAAACTCGTCCATTTCCGTCTTGGTCCGATTGACATCAATCGAAGTGACCTCAGCCAGCTTCATGGGCCGAGTCTTTTTCACCTGTCAAGGAAACACGAGCATGCTTGACTTCTGCAGCCTCTACTTCCTCAACAAAAGAAGACCACGCTCCACAATTAGGACAGCGGCCTCAGATACTTGGGCGAATGATATTCACAATTTTGACACACAAAGGTTGTTTTTCTTAGCGATGGTAATTTCCTACTCTCTAATCATATCTTTTCTTATCGGTTACATCAATGACCTGTTGACCCAAACCCACCAGTCCGCACGCCATCTGCTTCATCTCCATCCGCAATTAAAAAGGGTGCAAAGACAGCCTGCACGATACGGTCTCCAACTTCAAGGACGACTTCCTGATCTGTGATGTTTTTTCATCTGAGCAAAGATATGCCCTTCGTTTCCAGGATTGCCATAATAGTCGCCATCAATAACTCCAACGGAGTTAATCAAAACCAAGCCTTTTTTGCGAGGATTGGACGAGCGGTCGTAAAGATAAAGTACCTCTCCGGCTTGCATATAGGCCTTGACACCGGTCGGAACTAGCTTAATATCTCCTGGTGCTATGACGGTACGCTCTGCCACTTTCAAGTCGTAGCCAGCTGCGTGAGCCGTCTCTCTCTTGGGTAGCAAATCATCATTTGTAAAGCTGGAAACCAGCTCAAATCCGCGAATTTTCATGCATTTCTCTTTTCTATTTTTTTACTGCCCCTATTATACTAAATTCGGTAAAAACAAGCAAAAACCGCCGATTGGCGATTCTCTCTAGTATAGATCTCTGATAACCTCTCCATTATCCAGATAGGTAAACTGCTCTGTCAAATCTGATGTGAAAACTTGATACATTTCCTTAAAGCTCACAGCCAGCGAGTAGCTGTCAAAATCTTCACGGTTAACCCAGAACACTTCGCCTTCGTCGGATGACACTAGCTCTCCTTCAAAACGATTGGTCTTGTAAAGAAAAACGATGTAGCGCTCATCTTTTTCAGTATAAAAACTGCTTGACACCACACAAGCGAGGCTCATAGATAGTCAAACCCGTTTCTTCCTTGATTTCCCGTATCACTGATTTGACAAAGGATTCACGATTTTCAACATGGCCACCTGGAAAGCAAAGGCCGGTCCAATCATCATTTACTTTATTTTGCACTAAAATGCGGTCTCCATCGTAAACCATACACATATTTGTTAAAATAACTCGCTCCGCTCTTGACATCTCTCTTCCTCCATCTACTGACCGATTCGCTTGGCCTACTTGTGACTCATTATAACATAAAAGACATTAAATTACTGAAAATCCAGATTTCTCAGCCTTTCCAGCAAAAAAACCGCCAATTGGGCGGTTCTTATAGGGAGATTATTATGAAAAAGAAAAGTTTTAGGATTTCTAAACAAAGTTAGGAGGTCTTTGTTTATGGTCTTAGTATAAATCTCTTACCTTAAACTTTCCTAAAAAAGCAAACTGAAAGGTTTAAAAATTTTTTTATAATTCCTGCAAAAAGATAGTGAAATAACTCTAAATTCCCCTTTTCTTCCCCAATCAAAAACTCCGGATGCCATTGAAGCCCAATGATCCGATGGTTATCGATGGACTCGATAGCTTCGATAGTATTGTCTCTTGGGTCAAAAGCCGTCGCGCGAAAAATTAGGAGCCAAGTCCTTGATACTTTGACGGTGGACTGAGTTAATCCGACTAGCTTGACCAAATAAACGCTCTACAACACTTCCTTTTTCCGTACGAATCGAATGCGAAGTCCCAAAAAGGCTGACCCCTGCCAATGATTATCAATCTGCTGGTTTAAAGTACCACCAAAAGCAACATTTACCAGTTGCAGACTGACGACAAATTGCCATAACAGGTTTGTTCTGGCGTAAGGCTTCTTTTTAAAAAGTGCTAATTCAAATTCATCACGGGCGATATTATAATCGTCACTATCAATAGTTTTTTTCTTCCCCATAGAATTTTTGGATGGACATTCTGCCCACCTGATAAAAATCAGCTTGTCTATGGTTTCTACATAATCCTCGACCCAGGCTTCTATCGCCAAGAGGAATCACCATTGGCAGACCACCAGCCATTCGTACGCCGTCCACAAACTTTCGTGAAACAGAGGTGTGAATATTTTTTCCGTCTTCATCAACTGGGCAAAGATTGGCCGAAATTCCAACAATTGTTCTGCACATAGGAGACTCCTTTCTCAAGATATACTTTATCTTACCACGACTAGCACTTCTCGTCCAATAAATTTTTTTAAAGCAACTTATAAAAATTTTTTATCAAGTACTTGCTAGAAAGTTTTAAGGAAAAACTCCCGAATGAATTTAAAAATTCAAACGAGAGTTGTAAAATATGAATCAATTCTTTACTCAAAGACAAATTGATTATGATAGAGTTCTGAATAGAATCCTCCGAGCTGAAGAAGTTGATGGTGGTCCCCTTGCTCAATCACCTCTCCATCTTTAAGGACGATAATCTGGTCAGCATTGAGGATTGTCTTGAGGCGATGGGCAATGACAAAGCTAGTTCGACCAGCTACAATGGCTTCCATAGCCTGCTGAATCTTGCTCTCTGTTACCGTATCGACATTAGACGTCGCCTCGTCCAAAATCAAGACTTGCGGGTCCGTCAGCAAAGTTCTAGCAATGGAAATCAACTGTTTCTGCCCAGTTGAGAAAATATTCTGGTCATCATCCACCAAGGTATCATATTTGTCTGGCAGACTTTCGATATAGTCATGAATATGTGTCGCACGCGCAGCCGTTTCGACCATTTCCTGACTAGCATCCGGCACACCGAAGCGGATATTGTCCCGAATCGTGCCACTAAAGAGCACCGAATCCTGCAGAACAATCCCCACATGGCTCCGCAGACTGTCCAACTCATAATCTCGAATGTCGCGACCGTCAAACTCAATACTGCCACTATCCACATCGTAAAAGCGATTGAGCAGGTTCATAATGGTCGTCTTACCTGATCCAGTCGGGCCAACAACAGCCGTCATCTTACCCTTAGGAGCAAAGATAGACACGTCTTTGAGGATGGGCTTGCCTTCTACATATGAGAAGTCCACATGCTTGATCTCTACTGAGTCTGTGAGCTCTGTGAAAGCAGGCGCATTCTCTGGTCGGACTTCCTCGGGCGCATCAAACATCTCCTGAATCCGGTCAGCCCCTGTAAAGGCCAACTGCAAACTGCCCCAGCTGGCTGCAATCTGGATGATAGGCTGATAATATTGCTGAGAAAACTGGGCATAAGTCGTAATCAAACCAACTGCAACAGCCGTTTCGACATTAGGGTCGCTCAGTAAGACAGCTGAACCAACAAAAATGACTATGGCTGTATTAATCAGACTCATTCCATTCATGATGGGGAAGAGAAGTCCTGAGAAAGCTCTGCCCTTAAAAAGTAGCTGAACGGACTCGATCATTTTGCTCAAGGAAGCCTTTGATGACTTCTTCTTGCATGCCCTGAACAATAACAGCCTTCTGACCGGAAATGGTTTCATCCATATAGGCATTAAGTTGACCAACTTCTTTTTGCTGGAGATTGGTGTACTTTCTAGCTAGTTTAACAATCACGACTAAAACCACAATAGCTAGGGGAGTGCTGGCAACAGTAATCCAAGCCAAGCGAGCATTCTGCCGGAACATGATGATCACAAGGACAAGGTAGAGAAGAATATTGCTTAAAACTTGAATCATACTTTCGTTCAAGGCCTGAAGAATATTGTCCAAGTCACTGGTAAAGCGTGACAAGATATCCCCCGTCCTGATGACGATCAAAAAGGATACGGTTAATTTAGCTAGTTTTCCAAAGAGACCCTTGCGCATCTCATTGGTCGAATGCGAAATCACTCGGCTCATCAAAAACCATATAAATCAAGCTAGAAATTGACAGACAGAGAAAGGTTAGAAACAGCTTGGTCATAAGGGATGCAAAAAGCAGCTAAAAGCTGATTTTTTTCTCCGCCATTAGCCAAGGCATTGCCTAATTCAACTAGATGTTGAACAGCCTGACCAACATAAATCGGAAAGAGCACTTGTAAAAATAGTGGAAGCTATCATCATCACGATCACAATGATAAAAGATAATGTATAGTCTTTAAAAATATTGCCAGAAAAAAATTTTTACGGTCCGCATCTTAATCCTCCTTTCCTTTCTGTGTCTCGTAGATCTCACGGTAAACTTCATTTGTTGCGACTAGCTCTTTTATGCGTTCCTTGTCCGATTAAACGGCCTTGGTCCAAGACCAAAAATCTTATCTGCATGGACAACCGAGCTAATCTTTTGGGCAATGACAATGGTGGTTGTACCCTTCAAATCTTTGTTTAAGGCTTCTTGAACCAATTTTTTTCTGATTTGGCATCTAAAGCTGAAGTCGAATCGTCTAAAAATTAGAATTTTTGGGATGGTTGACGACTCCACGCGCAATGGACATCCTTTGCTTCTGGCCACCGGAGAAGTTATTCCCACGTTCTTCTACCTGACTATCAAAACTATCCGCCATACGGCCGATAAACTCACTGGCTTGGGCAATTCCCTGCTGCCCATTCCATCTCGGGTAGGGAAGCATCGAGTTTGCCTTGGCGAAGATTGTCCGCAATGGTCCCGCTAAAAAGAATAGCCCGTTGCAAGACAATGGAAACATTTTTACGAAGACTTCCCTGACTGACTTCTCGTAGATCCTTACCGCCAATTGAAATAGAACCTTCCTGAGGGTCAAAAAGACGGGGAATCAACTGAGCCAAGGTAGACTTACCAGCACCCGTTGCACCGACAACGCCAACCATCTGCCCCGGAGCAACTTCAAAACTAATATCTTTTAGAATTGGGCTTTCATCTGTTGGATAGGTAAAGGTCACATGATCAAAACGAATACTACCTTCTAAGTCTTCATCTGCTATATCTGGGAAGGTCATGGCAGGCTCTGTATCTAAAACCTCATTGAGACGTCTCATTGATATAATAGCCCGCGTCACACCATTTCCTAAAAAGCCAACCATGATAATGGTAAAGATAATTTGATTCAAGTAGCCAATGAAAGAAGCAATCGAACTGACCACTCCCGCGTCTGTAGCAACCATACCTGATAAGGTCCAAATAGCCAGATAAATAGCCCCCGTAACCGACGAACATCATCATTGGTTCAACAATTGAAAAAAAGCGTAACCGATAAATAGATTTTGATCCAAGAGCTCATCAGAAACCTGACTGAACTTATCAAATTGTGCCCTTTTCTTGCACAAAGGACTTCACCACCCGAACTCCTCGAAGATTTTCTTTGGCAATGGCGTTCATGCGCTCTAATAAGATTTGAAATTTTTTTGAAAGCGTGGCCCCATAAGCCCCATCATAATGCCTGTCAAACCAGCCACAATGATGATTAAAAGGGCGATAATCCACCAAAGAGACGGTACCGTTACAATCGCTAAAACAACTGATCCGACAAATAGAATCGGCAGGCGAAGCAAGATTTGAAACATCATCATAACCAGATTTTTGAATTTGATTAATATCATTGGTCATCCGAACAACCAGATTTCCAGCATTGAACTGCTCAATATTGGCATAAGAGAAAGTCTGGATCTTTCGAAAAGTCTTCTCCCGCAAATCAGATGACACCGCTTGGGCGATATAAGCTGCTGTCGTTACATTAATACCACCAGCAAGCAAGCCAACAATCCCCATACCAATCAGCCAAGCCCCGGCTTGATAAATAGCTTTACTATCACTCATCTGCAAAGCATCCAGGACCTGCTTAAGGAGCCACGGTTGCAACAGCGAACTAGCAATCATCAAGCCAGTCATTACAATCGAACACACAACAAACCATTTGTACTTTAATAAGGTTTTTACAAACATCATCTTCCCTCTACTAGTTTTTCTCTTTTCCCTTTGTTTTCTTACTATATCACAGAAAAATCAATGTCAAGCTTTATTTAACTTAGCTTTAAAATGACTATAAGAAAAATGAGAACATTTAAGCTTGAAAACGATTTTTTTCTTTTTAATATGATAGAATAGAGTAGAATACTCTAGTTAGAAATGGAAATAAGAAAGATGGATAAACAACGAGTTGCTGTGATCGGTCCTGGCTCTTGGGGGTACAGCTTTATCACAAGTGCTAAATGATAATGGTCACGAAGTACGTATTTGGGGTAACATTGCTGAACAGATTGATGAAATCAACCAAGCGCATACAAACACACGTTATTTTTAAAGATACTGTCCTCGATGAAAAAAATCAAAGCTCTACCATAGTCTAGCAGAAGCCTTAGATGGTGCTGATGCGGTTCTATTTGTGGTGCCAACCAAGGTCACAAGACTGGTAGCAAAAACAAGTCGCTCAAATCATAGACCACAAGGTTAAGGTTATGCATGCTTCCAAAGGTTTGGAACCCGACAGTCATGAACGTATTTCTACAATCTTAGAAGAGGAAATCCCGAGTGAATTGCGTAGTGAAATTGTCGTTGTTTCAGGTCCTAGCCATGCTGAGGAAACCATTGTTCGCGATATCACTCATTACAGCAGCTTCTAAGGACCTAGAAGCTGCCAAATATGTACAAAAAAACTTTTCAGCAACCACTATTTCCGCCTCTATACCAATACAGATGTGGTTGGAGTCGAGACTGCAGGTGCCCTTTAAAAATATTATCGCCGTCGGAGCTGGGGCTCTACACGGCCTCAGGCTATGGCGACAATGCCAAGGCTGCCATTATCACGCGTGGACTGGCTGAAATCACTCGCTTAGAGTGAAACTTGGCGCTAGTCCTTTGACCTATAGCGGTTTATCTGGAGTTGGTGACCTTATTGTTACCGGAACTTCTATCCACTCTCGCAACTGGCGGGCTGGGGATGCTCTTGGACGTGGAGAAAAATTAGCGGATATTGAAGCTAACATGGGCATGGTGATTGAAGGAATTTCCACCACCAAGGCTGCTTATGAACTTGCTCAGAATTGGATGTCTATATGCCTATTACCCAAGCCATTTATAAAGTCATTTATCAAGACCATGACATAAAAAGAGGCTATCTTCGAAATCATGAACAATGAATTCAAGGCCGAGAACGAATGGTCATAACCAAATCTGCATCTAGAAGGGATTTACTAATGTCAAAAGTTAAGAAAGCTGTCATTCCAGCAGCTGGCCTTGGAACTCGTTTCCTACCTGCTACTAAGGCGCTTGCTAAAGAAATGTTACCTATCGTGGACAAGCCTACCATTCAATTTATTGTCGAAGAAGCTCTCAAGTCTGGAATTGAAGATATTTTTAGTCGTAACTGGTAAGTCAAAAACGTTCGATTGAAGACCACTTCGACTCCAACTTTGAGCTTGAATACAACCTCAAAGAAAAAGGCAAAGATGACCTTTTGAAATTAGTTGATGAAACAACCGGTATTGGCCTGCACTTCATTCGACAAAGTCATCCGCGTGGGCTGGGAGATGCTGTGCTTCAAGCTAAGGCTTTTGTCGGCAACGAACCTTTTGTTGTCATGTTAGGTGATGACCTTATGGATATCACTAATGATAAAGCTATGCCACTTACCAAACAGCTGATGAACGACTATGAAGCAACTCATGCTTCTACAATTGCTGTTATGCAGGTCCCTCATGAAGAAGTTTCTTCATATGGTGTCATCGCTCCGCAAGGCGAAGGTCTTAACGGACTTTATAGTGTCGAAAAATTTGTTGAAAAACCAAGTCCGGAGGAAGCTCCAAGTGATTTGGCAATCATTGGTCGCTATCTGCTGACTCCAGAAATTTTTTTAAAATCTTGGAAAATCAAGCTCCTGGTGCTGGAAATGAAATCCAACTGACAGATGCCATTGATACTCTTAACAAGACCCAGCGCGTATTTGCCTCGTGAATTCAAGGGTGACCGCTACGATGTTGGTGACAAGTTTGGCTTCATGAAAACATCTATCGATTACGCTCTCAAACATCCGCAGGTCAAAGATGATTTGGAACAATATATTATTGAACTTGGTAAAAAGCTAGAAGAGAAAAACTAAAAAAATAAAACTAAGGATGAAATACGACCGATTGGTCTATTACTCAAAACACAAAAAAACACCCTAGATTTAACTAGGTGTTTTCTTATATCCAATGACTGGCTTTTCTCAACAGAAAAAAATTAGTTTCCGTTAGAGAATGTCCCAATATTCTTGAAATCTTTTTCCGCCTTCATAATTTCCTGCAAAACCAAAGCGGTTGTTTGGATTCCCTTCTGCATTGGCAACTGTTGTTTGTGGAGCTTGACTTGGCTCTTGAAAAGCTTGGCTTTGTACCTGAGGAGCTTCAGCGCGAGTAGATGTTTGTCCGAATACTTGCACATTTGCTGTAGCTGCATAGCCAAAACGATTGTTTGGATTCCCTTCTGCATTAGCAGGAATATCATGAGTCGGAGGTGCTGCAACATAGTATTCAGCAGGAAGTACGTTTTTATTTACTTCTTCAGTTGCTTTTTGGTTTTTCTGGAGTTTTTGGAGTATCTGGTTTTTTCAGGTGTTGATGGGTCTTGTTTATCATCTGGTTGTGAAGCGCGATAAGGATCAGACTTACGTCCAGCAGCTTCTAATTGTTTTTTTCCATCAACTTTTCATAGTCCTTGAAGTGTTGGAAAAGACGATCTGATAAATCAAGTGCATCTTTTGTAACTTTGTGTTCAGCAGCTTTAGCAGCTTCTGGTTGGTCTTTCAGTGAATAATACTCAATATCCTTCTTCTCTTGATCAATGATAAATTGTTTTTTTCAAGCATCTTCCAATGATCTTGAACAGTCTTGCCGAAAAATATCTTGGTTCTTAATAGCCATTTTGGTCAATATGCCATACTGTCCAGTACCATGAGTTTGGATCATAAGTAGCAGTTTGAGGTTTAAAAGCTTGATAAGTATCTTGAACGTTACCATAGAAAGGTACATATGGTGTGTTACGTGATGGTCCTAAACCGAGCCATACTTTACCACCAAAAGATTTTGGCAACTTCGGATCAATTTGATAAACATGGGCATCGATAACATTTTTCATTACCTAGAGCATATTTTGTATTGATCTTTCCGAACAGCATCATTTGCACCATTGTCGCCTTGTTTCTTGACCCCAATTTGATCATCAGGTATAAAACGACCATTCAAGTGTTCAAAGCGGTTCCGTTGCAAAGCAAAGGCATCCTCAAGAGTAAATTTCTTGTTAGGATCAGTTGGAGAGCGGAAGAGCTCATACTCATCATCTTCGTAAGTAATTTTAGATTTAGGATCAAGAAGTGTAATCCCTGCATATGTACGAGAACGATCCCCTTCTGCGTATTTTTCAGGTCCATATGATTTAGCAATGTGGAAATTACCATCTTTGTCTGTCTTGTAGTTTCCTGCTTCTTGGCTACTTTTTTTCTACATCTTTAGAAGCAATAACATTTTTCTTTTGTCATTCAAATCGACATGGCCAAGGTAATAGGTGTTAGCAAAAAACTGCGTATTTATCTTCTGGCACCTTCACCGCTACATATTGGTGACCAGATAAGATTTCCATGTACCAAGTTTCTTTTTGGTCTGCAACTACAACTGTATTTCCTTCAGCAGATCCCTTTTTCTTCGATGACTTTTTGCAAGCAACTCAATTGCTTTCACGAGCTGATTTTTTGCACGAGGCAAAATGACATCCAGCATAGCAGCTTCTGGAAGACCATCTGCTTTAAGAGGGTCTTTTTGCAAGTACTTTTTTTATTTGGAATTGCTGTAACTGTAGATGTCATTGAAACACCTGCTTCATTAAAGCCATGTTCCCCGAAAGCACCGTTACTACCATCGCCACGAGCAGAATCATAAGTTGCAGTATATTTCATTTCGTTGGCAGCATGTGGATAAGTGAAACCATTAGATTCATCTACGATCTGGTCACCTTCCTTATAATTCTTTCCTTCCACAACAACATAGTTCTTATTGTGTTTCCCACCATTGGGATAGTAAGGATAGTCTTCCGTACGGCCAAACATGGTTGAACCGTCAGCTGTCAACTGGCGACCAAAAAAATAAAACCACAACAAGCTTGAACCGCTTGGATAGGCAACATGAGGATTGCCATCACAGCAATGACAACTTTGAATGTTAACTTCTTCATCGCTAACTCCTTTTTATTTTTTTTGGAAGTCCTAGACTCCCTATATTTACAACCATAGTATACTCCTTTAACTTCGTATTTGCAAGCGCTTTCAAAATTGTTTATTTATACGTTTTACAGATGTAAAATAGGGAAAACATACACCTATAAATTTAGACATTTTAGAAATTTACTAATTTATTTTTTTGCTAGAACTGAATAAGAGTCCATTTTATAAAAATATTGATACATCAAATGATTAGAATTTCATATTTTATCAAAAAGTTATAATTATAAAAAAACACCGCTATTTAAAGCGGCACTTAGCTTAATTTTTCTTAAAAAAATTGGTCTTTGAAAAGTCATGAATATCAAAATAGCCACTAATCCCAGATAAGCTACTAGGGCTAAAAATTCTTTGTGCCTTACTAAAAGCATTACGTTCGCCTGAAACTGGCAGAATCACCGCACCCTAAAGCTCCACCAACAAGACCACCTAAGTGACCAGAAAGACTGATTCCTGGTAAAAAAACTCATGATTAGATTGACAGCCAGTAAGCTCATATAGGATTGCCCCAACTGCTGAAGATAGTAGTTTTTGTGGCATAGCGCAGAACGACAACCGACGCAAAGAGACCAAAAAGCGATGTAGAAGCACCTGCAGCCAGGCTGTTTGGTGAGAAATATACGACAAATAAGTTTCCCATCACCCCAGACATGAGGTAGAGTAATAAGAATTTCCATGGTCCGAAAATATCTTCTATCTGACGACCAAGGAAATACAGAGTAAGCATATTGACCACGAAATGCTCTAAAACCAATATGGACAAATATAGCGGCAAAAACTCGCCAAAATTCCATAGGCATCTCTTGGATTGTATAGCCACGTACTGCCCCAAAGTAAGACAAGGCTTCCGTACTACTATATTGGAAACCGTAGAAAAAGAAACATTAAAACAAAGACAAGGCTTGTTATGATCAATAAAAATACTTGTCACTGGGTAGTTTCTATCGTAGATTTGTTTCATATATAATTAACTCCTTTACCGAGACATCATGCAGATCCGGCTTAAAAATTCGCTAGCTGAATTTGATAAAGCGTACTGACACTCAGCCCCAGCAAAAATCAGCTAGATAGCGGTCATAGTAGCCACCGCCGTAACCGATCCGAAAGCCTTGAGAATTGAAGACCACGCCCGGCACATGAATCAGATCAATTTCTGTCTTATCGACAGCCTCTTCGCTTATCGGCTCCATAAGACCAAAAGGAGCTTTTTGTAGGCGACTTTCATCATAATCAACAAATATCATCCGCCCCTGGCCATAGGTTTTTGGGCACTAAAACCCGCTTGCCGTCCAACTGAGCCTGCTTGATAAAGTCTGCGGTAGAGACTTCATGTGGCATAGAAAGATAAGTTGCGATGACTTTAGCTTCTTGATAAGCTCTTGACTGGAGCATGTGATGGGTCAGCCAGCTATCTGCCTGCTCTTTGTCTTTTCCTGAAAGACTCTTCATCTGGCTTAGTACAGTTTGTCTCAGCTCTTTTTTTCATGCAACGCGTCCACCTTTTCCTTATCTTTCGTTGACTTTATAATCTAGGAATTTCCCCAATCTTTTTCAATAGCAAAGGGCAGTGCTGCCTCATCCGGTGTCATCTTAGGATGATGGAGGGCATAGGGACTGTCCACTCCCAGCCAGAACATGACGCCCTTGACCTTGCTGAGCAGATAGCCAAAGTCCTCACCTGTCATCGCCGGAGCAATATCAATTAACTCCACTCCGTCTTCCTTCTGGAAAAAGTCCATCAGTTCACCTGCCAGATCAGGATGATTTTCTACAGGCAGATAACCGCCTTGCTTGAGCTCCAAGTCCAATTCCAGACCGAAACCTTGGGCTATGCCCTCTGCTATTTCCCGTAAGCGCTTCTGGGTCAAGAGGTTCATTTCCTGAGTCAGAGTCCGAATGGTACCATGCAGAAAGGCCGTTTCTGCGATGACATTGTTGGTAGTGCCAGCATGGAGCGAGCCAAAGGTTACAACTGCTCCCTCGATAGGATCGACATTGCGACTGACAATGGTCTGCACCTGGGTGATAAAGTAGCTAGCCGCAATCAAAGCATCATTGGCTTCATGGGGAAAAGCTGCATGGCCCCCCTTCCCCTTAAAGGTCAGCTTGACTTCACAGGTACCAGCAAAGAGAGTTCCTCTGTTAGTGGCAATATCGCCGACCTTGAGATCCGGTCGCACATGGAGGCCGTAAAACTCATCTGGCAGCCAGTCGCCAAAGGCACCGTCTTCATACATGAGCATTCCACCAGCCTCATTTTCCTCAGCAGGTTGAAAGAGAAAGAGCAGATTGTGGGTAGGCTGAGCGCTCACAGCTTGCTCCAGCAGGCCTAGAGCGACCGACATGTGCATATCGTGTCCACAGGCATGCATTCGGCCTTCATGGGTACTAGCAAAGTCCAGACCTGTCTCCTCGACAATCGGAAGACCATCGATATCGGTCCGCCAACCAATCGTCTTTTCCGGCGAACTTCCCTTGATAAAGACCAAAATACCAGTCCGCCAAGTCCGAATTTCCACAAAGTCTAGATCAGCCGTTAGTCCCTCAATGACCTGCATGAGGTAGGCATGGGTCTTGTACTCTTCCAGACCGATTTCTGGTATTTGGTGTAAATCACGGCGAATTTTTAGATAATCAAGCATCATTTATTTCCTTTATTGTCTTATCAAACCAGATAAAAGTCTGACCGCACCCAATCAACTTCGGGCGCGGCACTCTTGTTTATTCAATATTAAAGTGTGCGAAGGGCATCTTCCAGAGCTGTCTTCTGCTGGGTCTTCTCGTCAATGGTCTTGATAACTCGAGCTGGAACACCAGCAACCACTACATTTTCCGGAACATCCTGAGTCACAATCGCACCAGCCGCAACAACGGAACCACTGCCAATTTGTACACCTTCAATCACAACCGCATTGGCACCAATTAGCACATTATCTCCAACCCGAACTGGCTCAGCACTAGCTGGCTCAATGACGCCCTGCCAGAACCGCACCAGCACCGATATGACTGTTTTTGCCGACAATAGCTCGGCCGCCCAGAATGGCGCCCATATCAATCATGGTTCCAGCGCCAATCTCCGCACCGATATTGATGACTGCTCCCATCATGATGACAGCATTATCCCCAATTTCGACTTGATCACGAATAATAGCGCCCGGCTCAATGCGGGCATTGATGTCACGCTTGTCCAGAAGCGGAACCGCTGAGTTGCGGGCATCCTGCTCTACAACATAGGTCTTATTTTTCCTCTAAGTTCACTAGGAGGGGCTTGATTTCTTCCCAGTCTCCAAAAAGAACATTGCCTAATTTCACAACAGACCAAGGAATGGTACCGTGCAATTCTCCGTTAAAAGTTACCTTGACAGGAGTCTTTTTCTTGGCGTCAGCGATAAATTTGATGATTTCTTGAGCATTCATTTTAGTAGCAGACATAATAGCACCTCTTTGTTCTTTCTATTTTTTGAACTAGGAAAGAGGCAAGTCTCTCCTAGCTATCTAATGTTTTTCTATTATAACACAATTCGGTCAGTCAGTTTGAACTTTACTAGACATCGAAATCGTTTTTGGATTCTTGGACCTTTTTTAAACGAAACTTTCCATCCTTGTCCCTTGCAAATTCCAAAAGGAAGAAGGTTTTATCCTTTGTTTGGTAGGCCATGTTCAAAATAGAGTAGCCTTCAATGTTCGATTTATAATACCTTTTGGGAACTCCCACTTGTTCAACTACCTCTATATCCGTGATGCCTTTTTTTCTTCATCTGGGCCAATCCCTCTAAGAAAGGCAAGTCTCTCATCCGTCAGATATTCTTTTTGAGTAGTATCATAAGAAACACTGACAAGATGTGGACCAGAACCTCTGTTCCAGAATTGAATAACAGCCACGCCTCCGCCTTTTTAAATTATAAGTCAGTGACAGCAATTTGTCCTTTTTGCCCACTTTCATTTCGTTGCTAGTTTGGGCTAAACCATATTGACGAACAAAATCAGAGACGTGAAGGTTTCTAGTCCCATCATTTTTCAATCTTATACTTTACAAAGTCAATCCTCTCCCAATCCAAAGCCTTAGCATTTGGAGAACTATACTTTGACTCTGCTCCCATTGCTTGATCATCTTTATGAGAATTGAGTCCCTTCCCAATTAAAAATAAAGAGTCTCTATAACAAGCGTTAATACTGCTACAGCAATTAACTTTGAAGAGAAACGAGAAGTCGATTTAAGCCTTTGTGTTCTTGCTTCTTTAGCCTTTGATTGATGATCTAAATTCCTAGAACCTAAATTTTGTTTCAGTTTCGGTTTTTTTACGTCCTTGGTATTCAATTCCGATATTGGTTTAGTTGCTTTCTCTAAAATGATTTCATTTGTTGGTTTGGCTTCCTCATTACGCTTTGCTAGAGGCGCAGGACTAGACACTTCATTAGAATTTCTTCTTGAAGATTCTTTCGCCTTGCCAAATCGATCCTTATGTTCTCTTCGTAATTTCTCTAAGTCTCTTTTTTCCATTCTCTTACCTTTTTTTCTCCCTAAGACAAATCAATGTCCTGCTATCCATTTACCTATCTCATATACATTCTAGGCCTTTTCAGATGCTTCAAGTAAACTCCCGCTTCGTTATCAATATATAAAATCTATCCCAATAGTGCTACATCTCCCCTGATTGTAACATATAATCAAGGAAAGGAAAACTTCCACTTCTTAGATTTACTGAGCAGATTAGTGAATCAATTTCAACTAAACATATAAAGACCTGGAATTTCCATTCCAGATCTTTCAAAAAAATTTTTATTCAAACTTTAAGCTACTCGCTCTTCATACTTATCAGGAACCTCCAAAGTAAACGAGACTAAGTCGCTTCTCAATCGGCTCCCTTTTTAGCTAAAAGGAAATCTCCATCCGCCTGTTTAACAAAGGTCAACTTGTACTCATCCGAACCCGATGAGTTGAATTGAATCCTCATTTTGGTAATTACTTCATCTGTTTCAATATCTTCCCCTGCAGACATCGTCAGATATAAGACTGCATTATCCCCGATGACTTCCTTATAAGAAACCCCGCCTTTACCTGTTTTTGGATCTCCCACTTTCAGCTTATCATAATAATCAGAGGGCATATAAGCGGCTTTAGCCTTTCTGTAATCACCTGAATAAGAAATATTTTGTAAGTAGTAGCGATCGCCTTCCTTCTTAAAGGCAAGCTCCATTTCACGAATTGAGCGATAGTAGAAACTATCTTCATCCTGGTCATAATCATCTAACTCGCCCCACTCTAAATCAATTCTATCTCCTCGAAACGAACCTTTTATAGCCTTACCATACTCATCAAGAATATCTTCTATGGGAGTTCCTAAATCTGGCTTATCGTAATAACCAAACTTAAGAGTAGTGAGATTATTGATATCCCAACTAAAGTCTGACTCTTTGGGGTTGATGTATTCAGCTGCCACATCTCTTTTTGATTTACCCGTATCAGCTTTTAAATTGATGATTGGATAGAGGCGTTTGGTCAGATTCATATCCCCTGTAGAATAACCAAAAATTAGACCAACTATCAGCCCCAAAACAGCAAAACCTGTGATACAAATAAGCATTCGCCTTTTTCCTGCTTTCTCTTGATCACGATTTTCAGGTACGTCAAATGGTATCTGTGATTGATTTATATTCATCTTTCATCTATCTCCTCTATCTTAATCTCGTTCTGTGCCAATGTATAAGAATTCCCCATTCGGTTGTGCTAGGAATCGTAATGTCTTATAGTCATCATCAACTTCATAGAATACCTTTGCAATCACTCGATTAGAGATATACTTTTCTCCATTAGCAGTAATATCGTTTTCCGTTTCAATTTGGATAGATTGTCCATGTTTTTTCAATAATTCTGATAAAGGAGTCCCTCCCTTGCCTGTTTTTTTGAATCTCCTTTTTTTCAGACTTTTAAACTCTTCATTTGTCAATTTATAATCTTTTGAATTGTCAGTATCCTTTTTCATCTTCATCTTCGTCTTCATCTTCTAGTTTCTGCTTATCATGGAATTCGCCTAGCGCATAAGCTTGTACATGCTTTAAATAATAATTGTCACCTGATTTTTTTCAAAATACATAGTGACGCTTTGACTTTTTGAAGACTTCGATCTATCCCAAGAAAGTTTAATCCCCTTCTTTTTCATAATCCACACCAGAAGCTAATCCATAGGTATTAACAATTTGATCTGCAGTTAATCCATGACCATCCTTATTGTTATACTTCAACAAGCCAAGATCTTTAAGAGAAAAAGTAAAGACAACCCTGTCTTTCTCTGTGATAAAGCCAGTTTCTGTATCTTTAGCTTCAGCCTTGGCTCGTTCTATACGTTTATATCGCCTAGTATCAGCTTCGGACTTGAATGATTGTCCCCAAAGATAGCCAACACCTCCACCAATCAGTCCAGCAATAAAAAGCAGCAAGGACTGAGAAAGTGATCAACTTAATCCAACCGCGTTTAGCTTCCGATTGACGTTCTTGATGATTTTCCTCTTGAGAAACTAAATTGTTTTCTTTCTGATCAGGTTGTTGATCAGTTTGTCCTTCTTGCGATTTAAAAGGCTTTTTGTCCTCTGTTGTCATAACATCTCCTTTACTAGCCATTTTCACCCACCACTCTCCTCACTTTCGTGAATAAAGTCTGACGTGCAAAAATTTAAATGTAATAGTTCTAATATATCATAAAATCACAAGATTGGCCAACGCCCCAATAGATAAAGTGGACTATACAAAAAAAGACCTCTTTCGAGGTCCTTTCATTTGTCTATTGATTAAAGGCGAGCGTTGAGTTCTTTGCTCAATTCTTCAAATCCTGGTTTACCAAGAAGGGCAAACATGTTGCGTTTGTATGCTTCAACACCTGGTTGGTCAAATGGGTTGATGGCATTCAAGTAACCTGAAAGGGCGATGGCCAATTCGAAGAAGTAGATGGTGTAACCAAGAGTGAAGGCATCTTGCTCAGGAAGAGTCACGTACATGTTTGGCACGTCACCGTCAGTGTGGGCAAGAAGAACACCGTCAGTCGCTTTTTTGTTTACAAAGTCAACGTCTTTTCCTTGAAGGTAACCAAGTCCGTCAAGATCTTCTTCCAAAGTAGGGATGATCACGTTCTTACGTGGTTTGTCAACACGGACAACTGTTTCAAACATGATACGAGTTCCTTCTTGGATAAATTGACCCAATGAGTGCAAGTCTGTTGAGAAGTTAGCTGAAGTTGGGTAAATCCCTTTTTGGTCTTTTCCTTCTGACTCACCAGCCAATTGTTTCCACCATTCTGAGAAGTATTGAAGTGATGGCTCGTAGTTTACCAAGATTTCAGTTGCATAGCCTTTACGGTAAAGGATGTTACGAACAGCTGCATATTGGTAAGCTTCATTTTCAGCAATCTTATCTGAAGTGTAGTCTTTACGAGCTGCGTTAGCACCTTCCATAAGGGCTTTGATGTCTGCACCTGACGCAGCGATTGGAAGCAATCCAACTGCTGTCAATACTGAGAAGCGTCCACCGATGTCATCTGGAACCACGAATGTTTCCCAACCGTTGGCATCTGCTTCAACCTTAACAGCACCTTTTTGGCGGTCAGTTGTAGCGTAGATACGTTTGTTGGCTTCTTCTTGACCGTATTTCTTAACCAAGAGTTCTTTGAAGACACGGAAAGCGATAGCTGGTTCAGTTGTTGTACCTGATTTAGAAATCACGTTTACTGAGAAGTCTTTGTCAGCCACGTACTCTACCAAGTCAGCAAGGTAAGTAGATGAGATTGAGTTCCCAGCGTAAAGGATTTGAGGTGCTTTGCGTTCTTCTTTTGTTTGCAAGTTTGCAAAGTGGTGGTTCAAGAAGTCGATGGCTGCTTTAGCACCAAGGTAAGATCCACCGATACCGATCACGACCAAAACATCGCTGTCTGCTTTGATTTGCTCAGCAGCTTTCAAGATGCGGTCAAATTCTTCGCGGTCGTAGTTTTCAGGAAGGTCCAACCAACCCAAGAAGTCGCTACCAGCACCAGTTCCTTTTACGGATCAATTCGTCTGCAGCTGTTACTTGTGATTGCATGTACTCCACTTCATGTGGGGCAACAAATTTGTCTAAAACTTTTTGAATAATCAAATTTAATATGTGGCATGATATTCCTCCATTTTTCTTTTCTTTAATATGATAACGCTTTTACGACTTTTTTTAGCAAGCAAAACCTCACTTTAAAACGCTTCCAATTTATTTTTTTGCAAGTTGGCAAAAAGCTAATAGGCACTTCAAGGCAATCGTTTGCGTAAATTGCCGAATTTCTCCTGCTCCACTTAGAATTCCTCTTCCTAGAAAAAAAGCCCTAGGATCCTCTCCCTAGACCAGAACATTTCTTATATATTTTTCTCAATGGAAAATTCAAAAATGAGATTTTCTAATCAGAAGGTAGTTCTCGCTTCGCTCAAACTGCATCAATGTACCTAAGTTCATCTGCGTCCTTTGGACTTGATTCACTGCACTTCGGAACGTAGTTCTCGCTTGGCTCGAACTGCATCAATCTACCTAAGTTCATCTGCGTCCTTTGGACTTGATTCACTAAGGTACATAGAAAAAGAGCACACAGTTTACATCGCTTAGGGCTGCTGGATTCCTCCCCTGACCCGCTTCACGCAAAACTGTTGCTCCATGAATAGTATATCATATTTTTTTACTTTTGGCGACGATTTCTGAAAAAATCTTGCATGATTTGAGCGCACTCTTCTTGGAGAACACCTGTCTCCACCTCCACTCGGTGGTTTAGTCGTTCATCCGTTAAAAATATCATACAGGCTACCAGCTGCACCAAACTTTTGATTTGATGCTCCGTAGACAACATGGGGTATGCGCGCTAAACCGATTGCTCCGCTACACATGACACAAGGTTCAATGGTCACAAAAAGTGTTGTATCCAGCAAGCGCCAGCTATTCTCATGCTGATTTGCCTCTTCAATAGCCATGATTTCCGCATGCATGACCGCCCGTTGCAATTCCTCACGTGCATTATGCCCGCGACCAATAATCTGACCGTCTCTAACAATGACACATCCGATTGGAATTTCATCATTTTCCAAAGCAATTCTGGCCTCTTTTAAGGCCTCTAGCATAAAAATATTCTTTTTCCTCTTTACTATAGTTCATAAGTTTTTTTCTTATCTTTCAGATTCTCTTTTGCTCTATTATAATGTTTAGAATCAAAAAGCCACCAAGAATCTTGGGGGCTTTTTAGGAGATTATGAAAAATTTTAGGATAGGTATATCATAAACTCCCTTACTTAAAGAAAAACTTAAAGTTTTTTTAGAAATTATCAAAAAGCAGTCGCTTCTATATTTTTGTGTTTTTCTACTAGAAAATAATCATCGGATTGATTAATAAGTAAATCCGCATCTTTTTCATAGATCTGATAAAAGCGCCTATATTGCTCTCGCCGAGCTAGATGCGTCTGCTTTATCCAATCTGGTCTGCGCTCTCGAACAGCCACATCACGAGCCAAGCGACGCTTTAACTCAGTCTGATCATCTGTGTAAAAGCAAATCGATAAATCAAACAAACTTTCAGGCAAAAAGGCAGCCGACATCCCTTCTACTATTAGAATTGGCTTTTTGAGCTGATAAACGCAAACTGGATGACCAAGTTGTACCAATGGTCAGAATATCCAGACCAGACTGCAAGGCGCAAATATCTCGCTCCAGACTGCTTAGTTCATGAACCGCAGGGAGACAGGCTGTTACTTTTTGATGAGGAAAATCTTTGGAACTGAGCAAATCTCGATAGTCTCCAGTAATTACATAAGGATCTGTTTCCAGCAGATTGGCTCGTTCCTCACCCAAGGCTAGTTGGAGTTTTCGAGCAAAAGTTGACTTGCCTGAAGCACCATGACCATATATACGTATAGTATGTTTTTTTGATCTGCTATCAGATACGCTGTCAAGCTTTTCCAGCAATTTTTTTCTTCATCTGACATGACCTCTCCTTTCAAATGGAGATTTTAGAAATTTCGATTGGATCGATTATAGCCGTAGCGCTCCATAAAATCTTCACGGAATTCTAACAAGTTATCATCCATAATAGCTTGGCGAACTTTCTTCATAAGGTTTACCAAGAAGTAAAGATTGTGGTAACTGGTCAAGCGAAGACCAAAGGTTTCGTCAGCCTTGAGCAGATGGCGGATATAGGCCCGCGTGTAATTGGTACAAGTGTAGCAATCACAGTTATGATCCAATGGCGTGAAATCTTCTTCAAACTGGGCATTTTTGACGACTAATCGTCCTTCGCTAGTCATACAGGTACCATTTCGGGCAATGCGAGTCGGCAAAACACAGTCAAACATATCCACACCACGGATAACACCATCAATCAAGCTATCTGGCGCTCCCACTCCCATGAGATAACGAGGCTTATTTTCAGGCAACATAGGTGTTGTGAAGTCCAGCACCGCATTCATCTCTTCGTGAGACTCACCAACAGCCAGTCCTCCGATAGAGTAGCCTGGGAAATCCATGCTGACCAAGTCTTGAGCAGACTGGCGACGCAAATCTTCAAAGCCAGCCCCCTGAACAATACCAAAGAGACCTTGGTCGTGCGGACGGCTGTGGGCCTTGAGTCCACGCTCTGCCCAACGGCTGGTCCGCTCAATGGACTTTTTGACATAGTCATAAGGCTGGTAGAACTGCGGGCATTCATCAAAGGACATCATAATGTCACTGCCCAGATTGTTCTGGATAGAGATAGCCTTTTCTGGCGATAGGAAACATCTTGGAACCGTTGAGGTGGTTCTTGAAGGTTACCCCTTCTTCTGTGATGTTTCGACTATCAGCTAAAGAATAGACCTCGAAACCACCACTATCGGTCAGAATAGGTTGGTCCCAGTTCATGAACTTGTGCAGACCACCTGCACGGGCAATTAGCTCATCGCCTGGACGTAGCCAGAGATGATAAGTATTGGCCAAGATAATACCCGACCCCATTTGCTTGAGTTCCTCTGGTGACTGGGTCTTGACTGTCGCCTGAGTGCCGACCGGCATAAACATAGGCGTTGGGAAGGTCCCGTGAGGTGTGATAATCTCTCCCAGACGGGCACCTGTGTTTTTTTCTTTTTTTGATCAATCGATATTGAATCGGTGAATCTGACATTTTTACCTCCGATGCTGGGAAAGACAGTCCCAGATCTTATTTTTTGTGGAAGATTCCACAAGATACTGTATGATTTTATCATAAAAAGCCCCGTCTGTCACGGGGTATGATATAATAGATAGCATTACTGGAGGTTTTTATGAATTTACGTCAACTAAGGGCTGAAGCCCGTCTCCTACAAAGGAAAATACCAGGACTCCTACTTCTCTTTTTCATCCCTGATTATGATCTTGTTGTTTAGCAATTTTTTTGGGTGATTCGCAAGAGGATTTGATGGAGTATTTCGCGTCAGTTGATCTAAAAACAGGCTTTCTATCTTGAAGTTAGTCGCGGTCTTTTCTCTCAAGTTATCAATTTCGTCATCTCTCTTTTTATCATTTCAGCGTCCTATGCTTTAATTGATTTGTTGCGCAGGCAAACTGAACAGTTGAAGTTTTCGGACTCTCTGCGTGCTTTTTTTCCAATCAAATCTTTACTCCCTTGTACTTACTTTTGTTTTTGCAAGCGTCTGATTTTATTTTGTTGGAGTATTTTTACTTTGGGTTGGCTCTGTCATTTCTATATTTACGAGCTACCGCATCCTCTATATCTACAATCAAGCTCCTAATAATCAACTGTCTGATCAAGCCATTCAGCAGATTAGCAACTACTCGCCTTCTCTGTTTCTGGGCTTGCTTCTCGTTACTCTAGGCTTGATTATCTCTCTTCCTCAGCGTTATGCTTATTCGCAAGCTGAGTTTATTCTTTACGATCAACTTAAAGAAGGAACTTACCAAGGTCCGCTTCAAGTCCTTCGTCAAAGTCGGCTTATGATGAAGGGATATAAAGACAAACGCTTTATGCTAGATGTGAGCTTTATCGGCTGGCAGGTTTTTAATGTTTCTAACCCTTGGTCTTGCCGGAATCTATGTTATTCCCTATATCCATACTAGCTCCGTCCTCTTTTATGAGCAATTAAAAGCCCTGAAAAAATAAAAGCACCTCTGCTTGAGTGTACTGACCCCAACAAGTTAGACAGAAGATCTAACTCGATTGGGGGAGTTCATCAGGCAGAAGTGCTTTTTGTTTGTACGCTATTTTTAAACCAGCTCGACTTTAAAGACCAGTGGCAGATTAGTCTCAACTTCAGACAAGAATATCCGTAAACCTTGAGAAGTTTGCTCCCATTTCAATGCTTTTTTTCATAGCCCAGCAAGGAGACACTTTTTATAATACCGTGAAAAACGAGAGGCAGGATTTTCCCTTTCATCTGCCAAGGCTTCTATTGTCAGCCATTGATCCGTAGCTGGCTCCATTGCAAATGCATAAACAGAGCCTCCCTTGGCTGTAAAACGGAAATCTTGATTAGTATAGGTTACGATATCACCATCAGAAAAATGGTCCACCAGCCGGTTGCGTCGGTCCTTCTCCAAATTGTCTCCAAGCATAGAGTCATATATCGCTGGGCCATTCACCTCCAGCCAAGCTCCTATTTCCTTTTAAGATAGCCTGATCTCTCTCAGGAATCGAACCGTCTCCTTTAGGTCCGATATTGAGTAGGAGATTCCCATTTTTAGAAACTACATCGATCAAGGTTTTGGATGATTTCTTTAGCAGATTTATAATCCAGCTGCTCTGTGTAGCCCCAGGAATTACGTGCGATAGCTGTATCTGTCTGCCAAGTGAAAGGCTGTATCTCCGCAAAACCGCCGCGTTCCATCTCGACAATCCCAGCCCCAAAAGCCAGAGCATCGTGCTTGTAACAAATACTAGCTGGCTTACCGGTCGCAACTCCCAAATTATAATAATAAGCCGCAAAAAGTTTCAAATATTCTTTAAAGGCTGTATGTTGAATCCACCAGTCAAAGTACAAAATCTCTGGCTGATAGTCTCGGACAAGCTCACAGGTCCGCAAGAGCCAATCATCTAAAAAAATTCTTGATCAGGATAGGGCTGACCAAATAAATCATGGTGATCTGGCTCTGGCATGGCTGGCCAATAAAGTTCATCTCTGCTGACTTCCTTAGCGATGTCACTATCGAATTCTTTCCCATGTGAGAAGAAAAAAATGATGCTCAGCCCGATGGGAAGAAGTACAGAAATGAAGATGGGCTTGATCTGTTGCCTGCTTTAACTCCTGTAAGATATCCCGCTTTGGTCCCATTTCCACACTATTAAAAAGGTGATAGCTGACTTTCATAAAGCTGGAAACCATCATGATGCTCAGCTACTGGAAAAATGTAGCGCGCCCCAGCCATTTTTAAAAATCTGTACCCACTCCTCCGCCTGAAATTTTTCGGCAGTAAATAGAGGAATGAAATCCTTATAACCAAAAATCCTTGTGGGACCCATAGGTTTTGACGTGATGTTCAAACTCTGCTGTACCTTGGATGTACATATTACGAGAATACCATTCACTTCCAAAAAGCCGGTAGACTATAAAGCCCCCAATGGATAAAAATCCCAAACTTAGCTCCTTTTGAACCAGTTGGGCACCTGATAGGTCGCAAGAGAATCCCAGTCTGGATAGAAAGGCCCTTGATTGGCAACTTTTTTTGATTTCTTCTAAGCTAATTATCATTACTACTGCCTCATTAGTTTATTTTTTAAAAACGCTTTCTTTTATTCTACCAATTTTTTTAGTAAATTAAACAGATTATTTTAGCAAAAATGATTCTAGATTTGCTTATCCATCATATTCACTGCTATCAAAAATATACTCTTCCGTATGAGGTAGTAGGGTTATCTCATCCTCTTGCTTGACATGATGGTAATCTTGAAAATAGAGAATCTTTTTTTCTCCTGCATAAAAAAAGTGGGATCATAATCAGTTTTTCCATTTTTTGCAAACACGATAAAAAAATCATGCCCTCTGTCATATTTTCAATAAAAATCCCCCTGTCCTTCTGATATCAAACGCTGGAAACGTGCTAATAACTAGCCATGATGATCATATAAAGCGATCGTTGTAAGACCTACTGGTGTTTCTTCTAGTTTTTTTGGAAGCATTGTTTTTTCCTCCTTCTACTGAGATTATACCTACTTCTCCTTGCTCAAAACAGGACATGGATGTCACTATGATATTTGATGCTTTTAGCAAAAATCTCTTTTTCTAAAAGACTCATTTACAAGAGGACTTTAAAACCTGAACTAGAAAAAAGAAGGCTGAAGCAATGTTCAACCTTCTTTGTCTTTGAATCTGTGAATAGGATCATTTTGCAGGCAATTAGTTGTTTTCACAGATACACATCATTTACTAATTTGCCACTCGGTAGTATGGATGAAGTGCTACGTCAGAACTTTGACCAATAATTAAACGATCCTGATTTTCGTCTACTTGATGTACAGCCTCATCTTGACTATAGGCATCTGGCAGACGAATACCACCTGGCACTAGTAGACATAGAGCCCCACTCAAATTTTTTTGGCTCGGAACTCTCCAATATATAGCCCATCACGTATTTCTTTTAAAAGTATAGCCCCATCTTTGTTCGTTGTCCCATTATTGTAAATAACCAGCTTGTCTCCTTGGTCATTTTGCCAAGTTCCCGCAAGACTAGCGAAGTTTCCCTGTGCCAATTCATCAAAGTTGAAATTGGACTGTTGATTAGTGCTGTCTTTGCTCTGGTCTGCCTCAGAGGAAGGGGGAGTATCTTCTTTTGACTAGCTTTGGAATCCTGGCTACTTGAGTTGGCCGTAGCCTTTTTCCTTTGTGGATGATGTTGCTGATTTTTCGCTGGATTTGGTAGTCTGAGTAACCTTGCTTGAGCTTCTAGCAGTACTTTCTTGCTTATTCCCACAAGCATTGAGAATGAAGCAAGTCGTTAAAGACATAATAACTAAAAGAGTAAATTTTTATAGTCTTCATCGCTAATTCTCCTTTTTGTAACAAAAGAAATATTTTTGTAATTTAATTGTAATCTTTTTGTAACATATATGTCAATAGTTTTTTTGATTATATTTTTAAATTTAATAGGAGGTTACAAAAAGTGACACTTAAACTGAAATGTCACTTTTAAAATTGGGTAAAGATTAAAATCCGTCTAAATCTTGACAAATTCGCTGAAAAGCTGTCTCAAGCG